>OATE01000086.1_pt1 | contig 67763 bp, 67 predicted proteins | sample 1475901 | NCBI WGS metagenome assembly OATE01 (sample SAMEA2579944, study PRJEB22360) | human gut metagenome | reverse complement strand
TCATTTTTCGCGGGTATAAAAAAACGATGGGGCGGGCAGTCCGGAAGACGTCAGGCCGCAGGGATTTGACCCGCCCCTCCCCTCAGGAAGTTGAGAATTATTATCACTTCAACCGTTCACGGGCCGTCTTCGTCTTATGACACAGCCAGCACAGACTCTGCAGATTACTGTCAACATCAGTGCCGCCATGCGCTTTAGGGATGATGTGGTCAACAGTTTTCGCCTCACGCACCACACCAGCACGCAGACATAGCTGACACAGGCCTTTGTCACGCTTCAGGACACGCACGCGGATAACATCCCACTTCGAACCATAACCGCGCTGATGACGGGATTGTCCTGGCTTGTATTGCTTCCAGCCTTCGCTTTTATGGCTTTCACAATAGCCTGACGGGTCAGTAGTGGTATTGCGGCAACCGCGAACGCGGCAGGCTTTTGGTGTTCGTGGCGGCATATCTACTCCAATGAAAAAGCCACCGGTTGATAACCGATGGCTTTGATTGTTCTTACCTGTTTTGAAGAATCTCCCGCTTTCTTACAATACATTCCGTCGTTTCTCTATAGCTGCACACGTGCTCCCGTGAACATTGGTATGTGTGCAATTCGCCGATGGCATCACCGATACCAGTCAGCACATCTTTTTCATGCAGAATGGTCACCTGCAGACGGTTGGTTGGGCAGATAATGTTTGAATAGTTCATTTTGGTGTCTCCTTTGCTTTCGAGACACCAAAATCCCATCACGACACGTTTACCGCCACAAACATTATTGCAGGCACCCATTGAATACCTGCGGGACTGATAAACACAGCCTCCTCCATACGTAGTGAAACCATTTTCATATCTCCAGTAATGAATTCTTTGAAGAGTCGCAATCAATACGACTCACTAATGGGGAGGCATGTCCAACGCGTTGGACGAGTTGCCTACATGATTTAGGTGACACTTTAGAAGGACAGAATGCCTTCCTCACTCAAATAACATCAATTAAGGAGGTTCAACATGCTTCGTTCCAAAAGTCAGTTGACTGTAATTATTACTACGTCACCTTATGCCGAAGACCTTTTCCGCTTCACTTTGAGCCTGATTCACTTCTACCTGACCGGCTCGCCTCTATCCTTCTGATCCCCGCTTTATCCAGATTGCACTGCCCTAGCGCCGACAACAGACTGACATTCAAATCTAGGCTACCCGCATAAGTCAGCGGTTCAGAAATGGCTGGTTGCGGGGTTTCAGCGGTCAGACTCGCCGGTAACGGTATAGCCGGAACTGGCACGTAAACTGTCCGCGAACTTTCGCAACCGGTCAGCAGCGGCAGCAGGCACAGGGCGTACAGCACAATCATCATCCGCAACAGCCACTTTGATATCAGCCTGGGTTCTCTGTGACTCCAGTGCGATCTGCTGTTTTGCATGCTGGTTAGCCTCCAGAACTGTATTGACGATTTGCAGTGATTGCAGGACGTTATTGGTAATAGCGGTTGCCGATTCGGCATTTTGTACAGCCTCATCAGCACGTTTCTTTTCGCGCTGGTATTTGCTGTGGTAGTGGTTAGCTGACCAGACGAGAGAACCGAATAAAGTCAGGAGGAAAGCAGAAATAACCAGCTTATAGCGAAGTTTCATTAACCACCCCGCCAGCTTCTTTGAATTTGGCAATCAGACTATCGATCTTGTGTTCATACTGACCGTAGCCAGCACCGGGCAATGAAGCCCAAATATTGCTGCAACGATCAATAGCCTGACGAATATCACCCCGATCAATCAGCGGCAGCGCGCCGCGTTCTTTAATCTGCTGTAACGCCACCGCATCCTGGCTTTTCGGGGAGAAATCTTTCAGTCCAAGCTGTTTACGGTAGGCGTCCCACCATTTCGACAGCAGTTGATAACGCCCGGCGGCGGTGGATTTCAGTTTCGGGTTAAGCGTAACCAGCTTACGTGGATGATCGGAGTAATCAGTAAGCAGTTCGCCACCAACGATAACGTCATAACCATGATTTCTGGTCTTCTGCCATCCGTTATCAGTTCCTTCTGACCACGCCAGCATATCGAGGAAGGCTTTACGCTGAGGATTAAGGTTTTGCATTTTTCACCCCTGTCAGTCGTTCCCAGAAGTAAGTCAGCGCAACTGAACCCATTGCACCGCTGATCCCTGCTGTGGCGAGAATCATGTAAATGCTAAATCCGCTTTCGATACTTATCAGGCCACCAATAACACCGGTAAAACCCGATACCACTATCTGAGCCAGAGCATTAATCCAGCTCCATGTTGCTTTGCTCTGCTTCACATCAATCAGGTAACGGACAAGCCCGCCCCAGCACGCGAAGATCAGCAGAACGAGCCAGGACATCCCGGCAATGCTCTCTTTTTCGTGCATATGAATAGCCATGATTTTGCCGCCGACGGATGATCGGGACTCTAAATGATAGGGAACAGACTCACGGGGTAATTTAACGACAAAGCACGGAGTTGAAGATCCCCACAAGCCTGGAATAAAAAAGCCAGCGACAGGCTGGCAATGTGAGGGTAACGCAAAGTGCTTAGAAACAAAAAAAGGCCGCCATCGGCGACCTTCGAGGTATCTAGCGTGCTGGATACTTTCAGCTTCGCCTTCAATTCAGCGTTGATTTCTTTCAGGCGATCAACATCGTTTTTAAGTTTTTCAATGTCTTGCCCTTTTTTATCAAGGTCGCGCTGAAGACCTTTAATAATTTCTGTTTGGGCCGCCTGTACTTCTCGTGTCGTCTGGAGAGACTTATCAATATCATCAACTTGGTTAATCAAGCGTGTACCGAAAAAGCCTACAACTAACATAGTTATCCCAACCATAAAGTTGAGAACCCAGACTTTTGTTCCGGAAGCAGTGTTTGGAGTTTCGTCGATAAAGTGCACCTTATGCCAGTTAAAGTTACCCAACGTCTGCGCAGATCGTTAGATTCGGCAACATTGTAACTGGATAAGGAATAGAAAACCTTGGAATTTTAAGAAGAAACTGATTGATCGATTATTTAACGAGCGAACACATCCATACACCCCAGACGGGTACTACGACAAAGGCCATGAAATAAGTAACTTTTGCTTGAATGTTTTGCATTTCGCTTCCTTAGCAGTCCGATAAGTACTGTCTGCTCATCCAACCTAACGAATGTAGATCAGAATGACAAGTCTTTCGCGCTAATTTCAATTTGATATCTGTTCGTAAACATGATGGCGCGAAATATTACGCATGAAGTGCTTCTACATCAACATAAAAGTTACTTTTTTTGTGTTCACAGCATGTAAAGTAAAAGCCCCGCACGATGGCGAGGCTGTTAATTCTTTGTCGACCAACAAAGCTATGGCGACGATATCAGATTTACATGAAATATAAGCGTTTCAGTTCGGTTTTGCAAGACTTACGTGCGAACTTGTCGCCTTTTGTTGTGAACGTGATCGCGTTACTGAGATAAGCGCACCGCTATCGAGTCGCATAAAGCAGCTACGCATTGCCAACCAGTGAGGCAGGTATGTCTCTGTCCAGGTGGATTTCGCCACGCCAACCAGTTCCGCCAGCTTCTGGTATTCGTAGGCATCTTTCCCGACCAACCCTGCTTTGACATCCTGCGCTGCCAGCCATATCAGCTTCTTCAGGCGCTCCATGGTCTTGCCTGCCACCCTCTTCGCGCCGAGATACCCCCTGAATTCAGACCACGCCCACTGGGTGATCGCCACCTGGTATTCAAAGCTGATGTTTTCACTGTAACTCCACAGCAACCACGCTTTCTGATGTTCTTCGAGAGACAGAACCGCGCGGCGCCATGAAGATGTTGAGAACTCAACCTGGCTGACCAGTGCAATGGATGAACCTTTTGCGTACGACTGCTTACCGGAAATCGGCGGATTATCCAGCGTAATCATCTTGCCCGTTACCTCATCCAGAATGCGCGGCTTCTTTCGTTTATATGTACCAGTATCAAATTGTGCATGCTCCAGCCAGGCTTCAAGCTGGCCTTTCGTTGCTCCGCTCAAATCAGCAGTAGCCACAATGAGTTGCTCGCGGACATACTGTAAATATTGGGTATTCATGCGGCAGCTCCTTTCAGTGTTTTGGCGTAATTCTTCAGTATCCGGTAATCGGTCAAAACAGAACCGGGGAAACGATATAAGCGCAGGCGCATCCTGCGGTGGCGAAGACGTTCTGCCATATAAGACTCAAACATCATTCATTCCCAGTTCGGTGATGGTCAGCTCCAGCTTCCCACCTTTGGTAACGGGCATCTTCACAACGCGGTAATCAACGACCTGAGCATCATCCAGCCAGAAACCTGCTTTAGTGAGTGCGTCAAAAGCGGCTTTTTGCAGATTATCCAGGTCACGGCGACGGCGATCCGGCATGTGGCACTCAATGCGGATTTTCACAGGCATAGCCAGGCCGATATCCAGCATTGCGTTTTTAATGATTCGGGCGACGTTATCGCGGTATGCCTGCCCCTCTGCACTGACGTGCGTGCGCCCGCGATTATGGCGGTAATAGCGGTTATTGCTCGGCGGCCAGGGTAGTGTGATGCAGTAAGTATTCACGCCTTAATTACCCCCTCTTTCAGCCAGATAACCTGTGTTCTCGCCATACCTTCCAGCGCACATTCTTTTGCATATCCAGCGTCAACAAAATGCGTGCGACGGTCGATTTCGTCGTGGCAGGCAGAACATGCAATGGTGGCAATCAGGTCTGGCGGTTTGATACCGGTACCGCACAATCCAGCCAGCCGGATATGTGCCAGTACTGACGTTTCAGGATTGCCATTACATACGCCAGGGATTCTTACCTGGCATTCCCGACCACGCGCTGCTTTTCTCAAATCAGCCATGATTCCTCCTTGCTGCCAGTCGCAACCATTTTTTATCAACCAGGCTGGCGGTATATCCGAGCAGTGTTGGTATTTCGGATGGTTTCAGCTCAGGCTTACGCTTACGACGATTTGATACTCTGTAGATGTGCCCGTTCATGACACGAATAAGCGGTGTAGCCATTACGCCTCCTGCTTGTCGCGCAGCAGCTGGAACTCGCAGCTCTGCGGAATAGTCAGGTGACAGCCAATATTCATCGCCCAGGCTTCAATCTTGCACAGGAAGACATACATCTCTCCGGTATCAAGATCGGAAGTATGACGTAACGACTGGATAGTAGTGATTTCACCAGTTACGACATCAACCAGTTCTTTGGTTTCATAACCGAGGTATGTGTGTTTGAGAGCATCTTTTACCCATGCTGCAGTAGCGAACGTTTTACCCCTACTGATGAGGTATTCACTGATTTCGCTGTACCACATGTGGCTGAGTGCATTCTGGGAAAGACTGCGTCTCTCTCGCCACGGTTTAAGCACCATGCGAAAGCATTTGCCGTCCTCCAGATAAGGCTGGATCTGCCGACCGATAGCGGTGAAGTTACCGCGATGCAATTTGATGCCGTCTTGTGGGAGGTTCACGCTTCACCTCCGTAGAGGTCAGACGCTGGATGCAAAAAAACGCAGGTGCATTTCTGCATCTGTGAAGGGAGAAGAGAGTTTGGATTGTGTGTGCGCATAAACGTCCCCGTTTAGCGCAGAAGTCACCGAAGTTGTTCAGGCTCCGGTGATACAATTATGGCGAATTGATTACGGAGAATCAATTTTGCGAAAATGATACGATTGATCTACTCAGGCCTTGGAAAGCTTGAGCTTACCCTTTACGTGCAGAGTGTTAATTAACCAGAAGGCCCCGAGCAAACACATACAATGCGCGCTAGTGACTAACTTACAAATACGAATGCGATTTTCTTCAAGATCAGGAGGTAGCTCTTTCATCAACGCTATAGCGTAGATTCCATCCTTGAGAATTGGCTCAACAACTTGATGCACGTAGCCACCATGGTTAATCTCTTCTAACTTTATGTTTTTAATCGATTCTGCGAGTTTATCAACCTCTTCATTTGTAATTACATATTCAATTTTATGAGCGTACTTGTTACGTATTGTGTTGAGCTCAGCCATAGCGTCTGCAAGCGAGACAGGAAGCCCTAACAGAACTGCGGCAGACAGCTTTGACGCAAAATACTTATAGCTTCTTATCGAATTGTATTTTTCAGAGCCATCAGGTCGTAAGTTTTCAATAACAACCCGAAGAAAGTCCTCATGAATTAGCATCAATTTTAATAGCGCGGCAGACTCATCCTCATAGTTAGCTATCGAGGCCATTTTATTAGGATCTAGAAAATAGCCAAAGTCATGATCGATTTTCACGTAATTACCCTCATCCGTTGTTGGGCTTTGTTCAATTCGAGAGAATTTCATTTATCTTCCTCCTGTTTCATATATCTAGGGTCAGATGTTTTAGGCTGGGTGATGCTATGCTCAATGGAGAAGTCAGACGCGCTCCATGAAGTAATCACAAAGATGCTCTGGTTGCTGGCACATCACCACTTCGGCTATGACGAGAATTTTGGAGCGTTCTTTATATGCAACACCAGACGCAGCAAGGTCAAAGTTAACATTGTCACGTTCCTCTTGCGGTTTTGCTGCAATGTTCCAATCTGACATAAAAATCCCCTCGATCATCTGAGGGGATTATACATCATTGCTTCCAATACTTTTGAACCCGGATATTCATTGGCACACAAACATTTTCATAGATAGGGCCGCTAACAGTCATGACTATATAAATACCATCAAGACCATCAATATTAAGCGAGAGTCTATCTCCGGCTCTAACCTCACGCTCTAGTTCAATATCTTCTACTCGTCCAGTTTCATCGAAAGTTACTGAATACATCATTTCAAATTTCCATCTAAGCGTATGAGATGTCTAACGAAAATACCATAAAGAGAATTTGATTACATTGAACTTTTTCAGTGCTTACTTGGCTTATCTGAAGCCTTAATCATTGCCGCCCAGTGCGCTATCTGATTGCATCCATTCAGCGCCTAATATGTAAAACTATTGCAATCTATCCTGACGCAAATGTGGCAACACCCTGCTCCACTTATTATCCTGCCAAGGCTGGAGTTTTACATGGTGCCGTTTCTCTGGCAAGGATTTCGCGCGCCTTATGTAGTATCTGGGGATATTCTTGCCCGATAGAAGTAAAGCGACCAGCTTCGCGGTGCTCCGCAACCTGAAGAAGTGGAGTAACATTCTGGCAGGCGGTTAACATCACATCCCCTGCTCGCCATAACCAAGCAAGTGTGCAAAGTTCGTTATCAGTGAATTGTTTTATGATTGGGGATTGTTGAACTTCTCGATCGAGAATATCCAGAACCCAGCGGCGGAACTCTTTGGCTACAGGAGTTCGTGCAAACATGGCGATCAAATGGGCTCCGCGAAGGCTAAATACTCGAGACTCCTGCATTCCACGAGGGGTGGTCACTTTGACCACCCTTGTCATCATATCTGTAAATTCATCTGAGTGACGAGAGTAAATGCGCTGAACTGCTTTATCGTCCGCATATTCCAGAGCTAAACCAACTTCAGTGGCAGTAAGCCAAATTCTGTTATTGTGGCAAATTGGGGTAAACGTCGTTTTGTGGAATGCTAATTGAGTAGTCATAGTATCACCTCATCAGGTTAACCATCACCACCAACGACGCCAATCGACTGGTGGTGAACTGTGCAAGGTTGGCGTAACCGGCTACTCAAACCCGGCGCTCCCGAAGAAGCCCTCACACAGCCCACCATAATTTGGGCGTAGCCGTGCTTAGCGCATAAAAAAACCGCTTAACGCGGTATGCGTTGAGTAGTATTCCGGGACGCCAATCCCGTGTGCCGATTTTGCGGCAACGCACAGAATATAGCGCCGGATAAATAATGTCGTCAACCCTTGCATATGGGGGGCGCGATGATCACTACTACCACCATAATCGCTCCAACTGTTGCAACTACTTTAGGCTAAGACATCACGATTTCCATATCACCTTTAGCCGCCAGACAAACAGAGACTCCCTGTTCTTGGCTGCCAAAAACACCGAATGCAAAAAATCGCAGGTGTATTTCTGCATCTGTGGAGGGAGAAGAGAGTTTGGATTGTATGTGCGCATAAACGTCCCCGTTTAGCGCAGAAGTCACCATAGTTGTTCATATTCTGATGACATGATAATTTCCTATTGAATAGAAAAAATTAACACGACTCATTCTTATGACTGGAAAAAGCAATCATGCTAATAATCATTGTTGTTCCAGTTCCAAATGCAGCGAAATAATCACCAATATTTTTTCTACCGGTTTCGACTTTGATGCTATATTCTGCTAACACCTAACTAACACTACGTTTCACACAGCAATTACATGGAAATAACATGACTATCAAAGCGACTGACATAGAGATTCTTCATCGTTATGCTGAAGGGGTAATGGAACGTTCTAACCATCATGCAAAAAATGTTGGTGCAGCCGCTCTTACATTGCTAGGAGGTGTTATCTGGAAAGCCCTGCCCGGATCAATCGAGATAAGAACGTATAACGGAAGTCTTGCAAATATGGTGTGGTGGCAAAGCGAAAGAACATTAAAAAATTATGCAATCTCATACAACCATAATTCATGTGAAATTGAAATGAGAGATGAATCAGTCAAAGGTGCTGTATTATTTAGCATTTCCAACGAAACCACTCCAGAAAAAATATTATTACAGCTTTCTGAGCTTTAATTAAAGGCGGTGCTAACACCGCCCATACCATTACTCCACATCTTACGCAACTTGATAATTATGCTCTATTAAATACCCACAATATTTCATCAATGCATGGGTCAGCTACAAAATGTTTACCGTGGTAATTCCTGTTTTCGCAACATCTCAAAAGAACAATAAACACTGTATTTCTTCAAGTAACGAAGAATCTTTCTTTGCCCGTCATACACTTGCTCCTTTCAGCCCAAACTTAGCTTTGATTTCTGCGATCTTCGCCAGAGCCTGTGCACGATTTAGAGGTCTACCGCCCATAACAGGAAGTTGTTTTACTGGTTCAGGTATCGTCTCACCACGGTTAATTCGCGCTGTCATACAGGTCAGTTCATCGGCAGCCTTGCGCCGTAATTCCGCGTCAGTCAGCGCATTGGCCCGCATGTTCTGGTACAAGTTGGTAACCAACCAGTAATGCGCGTTCGATTTCCACGGATAAGACTCTGCATCCGGATACAGGCCACGCTTCCGGCAATACTCGTAAACCATATCAACCAGCTCGCTGACGTTTGGCAGCCCGGCGTTAACAGATGCTTCTTCCCGGCACCAGGCGACAAACTGCCCGGGTGATGGCAGGAATGGTCGATTCTGCCGACGGGCTACGCGCATTCCAGCGTTAACCTGTTCCATTGTGGTGATCCCGTTTTCCCGGAAAGCCAGAACCCACTGGCGGCGGATTTCGTTCAGTTCATTCTGGTCACGGTTAGCCAGGCTCGCCGGGAAAGTTGCCAGTAACTGGCTGAACACACCGTTGATGATCTGCGCTACCTGCTGTACCTGTGGCTTTTCGTCGTACTGTTCCGGCATGTTGTTGGCGATCCGGCGCATCTGCTCACAGTCAAAGTTAACCATCTGTGCGGCGATGTTTTTCATAGCTCCACCCCGTAAATCCAGTCAGTGTTCGTCAGGTCGAGTTTTGGTTTGCCGGCTGTCACGCCAGCCTGTTGCTTGTTTCGGTTGATTTCGAGCTGGGTCCACTTGTCGCGGAGTTTGGCCGGACTTAGCACGTTACCGGACCAGAAGTTGTCCTGGCATGCCCAGCGGAACAGCACGCACATGTCGCGGTGGTTACGTCCGTCACGTTCACGCATCAGGCGGATATCGTTAGCCCACCCTGCAAAATTCGGTTTTCTGGCTGATGGCGCGATGGTCTTCACCATGTCAAACATCCACTCTGCGGCGGTCAGGTCTTCTGCTGTCCCCCACTTGCTGCCGCTCTGAATTGCAGCATCCGGTTTCACCACAGGAAGATCGTTTTCTGGTTGGTCAGAGGATTCGCCAGAATTCTCGGACGAAAAAGGTTTTATATTGTCTTTTGTTAGTTTGTCTTTTGTGTTTACCTGATTCGGGTAAACGCCTTTACCTGATTTGGGTAAACTTTTCTTACCTGATTCAGGTAAATTTACCTCTTTCAGGTAAACTTTATTTTTCTTACCTGATTCGGGTAATGTTGACCATTCACTGACCACATTATTAATGCCGATATTCCGCCCGCTCTGAATAAGAATCCCACGCTTTACCAGAACGCTTTTTGCAGCAGAACACTTGTGCGGCAATATCCCGGTCAATTCGGAAAGTTGCTCGTTGCTCACCCAATCCAGTCTTTTATTAAAGCCATATGTTTTGCGCATGACAGCCAGGAAGACCAGAAGCTGGTGCTGTGTTAATCCGGCCAGCATCACAGCTTCCAGCAACTCATTTGCAATGCGCGTATAACCATCGTCGAGATCTGCCACGCGCCGCTCCTTTTGTGCCACATCCGGCACTGGAAAATTGAATATCTCAGCAGTGTTTGCCATAATTCCTCCCGCAATGAGTGTGTTACGATTTGCACCTGAAAGTCGGTTCTGTTCGCGCAGACCGGCTTTCGCCATTTCCGAACCTGTCATATTGCCCCCAGCATGGTGGTGACCATCGCCATCAGTGGACCAGCCAAATCCGGGTCCACACGAAACATCGACACAATGCCTTCACTCATCTCCTTCAGTTTCTGGTGGCGTGGTGCGTTGAGAATGACAGCCTGTTTTGCCTCACTGAGTTCCTTTTCCATTTCAGCCAGCCGAGCCATGTAGCTATCCTGCTCAACCAGGTGGCCGCGATATTCCAGCGGTAGTACCGCCAGAATTGCCGGGGTCAGTTCACGCACGTTATTTCGGTATTTTTCAGAATCGAATTTGTTATCGAGGAAGCGGAACAGCTTCTGGCGTGCACGGCTGACATCATCAGGGAAATCGATGGTGCCGCCGCCCTGCTCCCGATACTCATTCACAATGAGTGCGGCAACAACATCCTGATTATCTGCAGCCGACCAGGCGCGAACGGCATCACGGATTTTTTCGTGGCCTGGCGCCTGTTTTGTTTGAGAACGATTTATCACCGCAGTCGGGCTAAATCCGCTAGTCTGTTGGTATGTAAGTGGTTGCATAGTCATTGCCTTATCAGTTAACGCCGCAGTTTAGGCGGCAGAATTACTCGCGTTAAACAATGGTGCGAGGTCGGGACGAATATCTGCTGGTTTAATCTTTCCACCAGTGGCTGAGACAATTTTCATTACATAGCGGGCATCAATTCCGCCACCGTGTAGCCAACGCCAAACTGTGGGTTGGGCTACACCGCATAGATCTGCCAGTCGTTTTTGACTACCTGTAATACTGATTGCGAGTTGAATGGTTTGATTTGTCATTATCAATTCCTATTGGTATTGCAATGAATGAATAATAGCAATGCGTATTAATTCAAGCAATAGCAAAACGTGTTTTGACCATCAATACGCAAGCGTATAAATTAAAACTTATGAAAAAAGAAACTCTTGCTGATCGCTTAAACCTAGCGATGGAACAATCTGGAATGTCTCAAGGCGCTCTTGCAAAGGCGTCTGGCGTAGCTCAACCCACAATCTGGAGACTGACAAGCGGCAACGCGCGCGGCTCAACAAAAATTGTTGAAATAGCTAATGCATTGGGTGTTCGAACAGAATGGCTCTCATCAGGCATAGGCCCGATGAGAAATGACGGTCAACAATCAGGGAAGCCTGCTGTCAGCCATTCAAAATACTTCAAGATTGACGTTCTTGATATAGAAGTCAGTGCCGGGCCGGGTGTAATCAACCGTGAGTTTGTAGAAGTTCTACGCTCGGTTGAGTACTCGTTTGACGATGCTCGTCACATGTTCGATGGCAGGAAGGCGGAAAATATCCGCATCATTAACGTGCGTGGTGACAGCATGTCAGGAACGATCGAACCAGGTGATCTGCTGTTCGTTGATATCACGGTTAAATCTTTCGACGGTGATGGTATCTATGCGTTTCTGTACGACGACACAGCCCATGTAAAGCGCCTGCAAATGATGAAGGATAAGCTGCTGGTTATCTCTGATAACAAGAGCTACTCACCGTGGGACCCGATCGAGAAAGACGAGATGAACCGGGTGTTCATCTTCGGTAAGGTTATTGGGAGCATGCCGCAGACATACAGGAAGCATGGGTAAAGCGTCTTCATGGGACCAAAGCTGACAAAAAAGCTGTAACATGTGATTAAAGCGATCTTTGGAGACACACTTTGCTTGTCCTGGTGCAGTTGCTTTCATGTGACAAAGAGAACATAATTTGTACAGTCAGTTCTCTATGGAAAATCATCATGTTCAAGAAAATTTTGAAGAAAGTGAAATCAGAGACGCCTTCACATGGTGTGGATGAACTCATTCAACTTTTCGATGAGATAGATGAAAAGCAAAAAAGAATTCGCGAGGAAAAAGAAAAATTTAGAGAGGATTGGCAAAATGGAGCTCGAACAACAAAGCACAGATTCACTATTTGATTTTCTTTACATAGACCGTGTACGCGTTAGCTCCCTCACAGCCCAGCTTCACAATGCTGGTGTAGTGACGAGCGTAAAACAAACTACTTCTGACACAGATAAATCTAATAAATCCGTTGAATTGAGCGTCAAGATTCTTAAAGGAAAAGTGGGGACTGACGACACCTTAACACATTCGCAAGAGAAAACTTTCGACGCTTCATGGTCATTACCAATTAATTTTCTCGATAAATTAGATGAAGCAGGAATGATTAAAACTGGACTTAATGGTGAGAATCTTGGTTCAGTTGTTCATTCTGTTGGAAAAATGCGCATTTTTGATGTGTCAACTATTCAGAAAATTATGCCTATTTTTGGTGAGATAGCCCAAGCACAATTAAACACGGTCAACCTTCCCCCAAAAGCCAAAGCGAAGCTTAAAGGAAAACTCACCCCAGATGAAATTGAGATATCTCCAGGGCTTACCATTGGTGTAGTTAAGAAACTCATTAATATCGTTCCCAACATCCTCCAGGTTGATTTTATTGATGAGAATGGCAACCTGATGTGGATGTCTATTGATAAAGAATATTTAACAATTAATCCTGATGACTTAGCCTTAAAATATGGTGGCACCATACCGGGTACCTGGCATGTCATTGGATTGATTGATGCCTTGCCAGATTCTGTACAAGATCAGAATATCAATAACCCTGATTTCCCTGAACACGATCTCAAGTCAGGATTACAATCCTTCCTGGATATGGTCAAGGTACAAGCTGGTAGAGGAAGTGATTCGTATGGGATGACACCACTTCTCATCTTTAGAACAGTAGGCTGATATTCTATTTACCTAACACACTATAAAAAGCCCCCGGCCACCGTGCCGGGTTTTCTTTTGCCCTCCCCTCATCACACACACCGTTAAAAAAACCACCATAACCTCACTTCAGTTATCGCTATGCGATGCAAGTCACAAAATTAATTCTTTTTGCTATCAAACATTTAATATCAAAACACATCAACTAATAGCAATAAGTATTGATATCACCAATAGCAATAGCTATTATCACCATATCGCAACAACACAACGATACGGCAACCACCTGATTCACCGTTGCGATGACCGCTTAGATCCGCAGCTTGAATTTCAGCAGGCTTCGGGGAGTGCGAGGGATGAAACGGACGCGTGAACGTCGGTGTGACCAGCTGAAATCAACTCAACATTTCATACCTTAGTCGCTTCAACGAGGCGGCTTAGTTATGACAACCGGCGGCCATCCACCGCCTGAATACGCGCAGAAGTCTTTATATGTTCAGCAGCCCAGCTTACGGGCAGGAGTTTTTATGGTTCATCAACATTACGGAACGCAGACCGTTAATCGCGGTGCGGTCATGCCAGGAATGCTGGTCAAACGCAAAGATGGTACCTGGACTGCATCAGCTAATTTACGCGGACGACTTTATCTGCATCGCGGCATTGAGCGCACTTATACCCGTGACTTGCTCGTGGAAGTTTTTCTCGACGGACGCGGCAACGGTCTGAATCACTAATCCCCTTTCCTGTTTTCCGAATCAGCCTGGCATTCCGCGGGCGATTTTTTCACAGCCATTTTCAGGAGTTCAGCCATGAACGCTTATTACATTCAGGATCGTCTTGAGGCTCAGAGCTGGGCGCGTCACTACCAGCAGATCGCCCGTGAAGAGAAAGAGGCAGAACTGGCAGACGACATGGAAAAAGGCCTGCCCCAGCACCTGTTTGAATCGCTATGCATCGATCATTTGCAACGCCACGGGGCCAGCAAAAAAGCCATTACCCGTGCGTTTGATGACGATGTTGAGTTTCAGGAGCGCATGGCAGAACACATCCGGTACATGGTTGAAACCATTGCTCACCACCAGGTTGATATTGATTCAGAGGTATAAAACGGATGAGTACAGCACTCGCAACGCTGGCAGGGAAGCTGGCTGAACGTGTCGGCATGGATTCTGTCGACCCACAGGAACTGATCACCACTCTTCGCCAGACGGCATTTAAAGGTGATGCCAGCGATGCGCAGTTCATCGCATTGCTGATCGTCGCCAACCAGTACGGCCTTAATCCGTGGACGAAAGAAATTTACGCCTTCCCTGATAAGCAGAACGGCATTGTTCCGGTGGTGGGCGTTGATGGCTGGTCCCGCATCATCAATGAAAACCAGCAGTTTGATGGCATGGACTTTGAGCAGGACAATGAATCCTGTACATGCCGGATTTACCGCAAGGACCGTAATCATCCGATCTGCGTTACCGAATGGATGGATGAATGCCGCCGCGAACCATTCAAAACCCGCGAAGGCAGAGAAATCACGGGGCCGTGGCAGTCGCATCCCAAACGGATGTTACGGCATAAAGCCATGATTCAGTGTGCCCGTCTGGCCTTCGGATTTGCTGGTATCTATGACAAGGATGAAGCCGAGCGCATTGTCGAAAATACTGCATACACTGCAGAACGTCAGCCAGAACGCGACATCACTCCGGTTAACGATGAAACCATGCAGGAGATTAACACTCTGCTGATCGCCCTGGATAAAACATGGGATGACGACTTATTGCCGCTCTGTTCCCAGATATTTCGCCGCGACATTCGCGCATCGTCAGAACTGACACAGGCCGAAGCAGTGAAAGCTCTTGGATTCCTGAAACAGAAAGCCACTGAGCAGAAGGTGGCAGCATGATACCGGACATTATCCTGCAGCGTACCGGGATCGACGTGAGAGCTGTCGAACAGGGGGATGATGCATGGCACAAATTACGGCTCGGCGTCATCACCGCTTCAGAAGTTCACAACGTGATAGCAAAGCCCCGCTCAGGAAAGAAGTGGCCTGACATGAAAATGTCCTACTTCCACACCCTGCTGGCTGAGGTTTGCACCGGTGTGGCTCCGGAAGTTAATGCTAAGGCGCTGGCCTGGGGAAAACAGTACGAGAACGACGCCAGAACCCTGTTTGAATTCACTTCCGGCGTGAATGTTACTGAATCCCCGATCATCTATCGCGACGAAAGTATGCGCACCGCCTGCTCTCCCGATGGTTTATGCAGTGACGGCAACGGCCTTGAACTGAAATGCCCGTTTACCTCCCGGGATTTCATGAAGTTCCGGCTCGGTGGTTTCGAGGCCATAAAATCGGCTTACATGGCCCAGGTGCAGTACAGCATGTGGGTGACGCGAAAAGATGCCTGGTACTTTGCCAACTATGACCCGCGTATGAAGCGTGAAGGCCTGCATTATGTCGTGATTGAGCGGAATGAAAAGTACATGGCGAATTTTGACGAGATGGTGCCGGAGTTCATCGAAAAAATGGACGTGGCACTGGCTGAAATTGGTTTTGTATTTGGGGAGCAATGGCGATGAAGCATCCTCACGATAATATCCGGGTAGGCGCGATCACTTTCATCTACTCCGTTACAAAGCGAGGCTGGGTATTTCCCGGCCTTTCTGTTATCAGAAATCCACTGAAAGCACAGCGGCTGGCTGAGGCGATAAATAATAAACGGGGGCTGTATGACTGATTTCACCGGAAGCAATACTCCTGCCGAACATCGCGACAGCTGGCGCACACCACCAGAGATTTTTGCTGCGCTTAATGCAGAGTTCGTTTTTCAACTTGATGCTGCCGCCAGCGAAAAAAACCGACTATGTCGGCTTTTTATCTCACAGGAGCAGAACACATTAACCACTTCATGGCCTGAAGCAATGGGATATGCCTCTGGTTATGTCTGGTTGAATCCACCATACAGCAATATTTCCCCTTTTGTGAAAAAGGCAGCCACTGAAAACAAATTCAGTAGTGTGGGATGTGTAATGTTATTGCCTGCTGACACATCTGTCGGATGGTTTCATGAAGCGATACAAACCGCCAGTGAGGTCAGATTCATCACGGCAGGACGACTGGCATTTATTAACCCACTCACTGAGAAACCCGTCAGTGGAAATAATAAAGGCTCGATGCTCATTATCTGGCACCCATACCCCCGTACACACTGCCACTTTACGACCGTTGATCGTGGAGAGTTGATGGCGTTCGGCTCAAGGATTCTTGCCCGTCGGGAGGCTGCATGACAACCACGGAATGCATTTTTCTGGCAGCGGGCTTCATATTCTGTGTGCTTATGCTTGCCGACATGGGACTTGTTCAATGACACCTCAGCAGGAAAACGCCCTTCGCAGCATTGCCCGTCAGGCTAATTCTGAAATCAAAAAAGCCAGACAGCAGTTTCCGGATAAAAACGTCGATGACATTTGCCGTAGCGTACTTAAGAAGCACCGCGAAACGGTAACGCTGATGGGATTCACACCGACTCATTTAAGCCTGGCGATCGGCATGTTAAACGGCGTCTTTAAGGAACGGTGAACATGAAAAGCAAAATCATCAGGGAGCTACAGGCTCCTTTTTTATTGTTCGCATTCATCCTCAAGCGTATTAACCAACAATTCAGGGATTAATGGAAGATGGCAGACATCTTTGATTCAGCATCAGAAATCGAAGAATTACAGCGCAATACAGCAATAAAAATGCGTCGTCAGAACTACCAGACTGTATCCGCAACTCATTGTTGTGAGTGTGGCGATCCGATAGATGAGCGAAGACGCCTGGCTGTTCAGCGTTGTCGGACTTGTGCAAGTTGCCAGGAGGAGATCGAACTTAAGAACAAACAATGGGGACTGTGATGGCCTCAAAGCAGCAAATTTCAACATCGTCCAACTGAGGTGTAAAAATGTTCAGAATCATTTTTCCTAACACCTGGTACGTCGACCACCACGGCACTCCCTGCAAAATCCTGCGTTCTACCCACAACAAAGTTCACTACATCCGAAAAGGCAGAACATGTATCGCCAGCATGTTCCGCTTTAATCATGACTTTGAACCTGTGAATAAAGCTGATGCAGATCGGATAGCAGAAGAGATCGAAACGGCAGAACACATTAAGAAGTTACGTGACATGCGTTCAAAAAGCAGAGGTAACCATGGAATCATACAGCCTCACACTCGATGAGGCCTGTCAGTTTCTTAAAATATCCTGATCTACCATCGCCGTCATAGAGCGTATTTTTATTACCTGATTTGCAGGTTCGATTCCCTATTCGGAGATAGCACTCATGCAACACGAACTACAGCCTGATTCACTGGTTGATTTGAAATTCATCATGGCTGATACTGGCTTTGGTAAAACCTTCATCTATGACCGGATTAAGTCCGGCGACCTGCCAAAAGCCAAAGTTATCCACGGGCGAGCAAGATGGTTATATCGTGACCATTGTGAATTCAAAAATAAGCTCTTAAGCCGCGCCAATGGGTAAAATAGCGGGTAAAATATTTCTCACATCTAAAAAACACCATTCCAATCAATCCCCTGCTGCTTCAAGTAGATGTCTGCAGGGGACACCATCTATCATCCCCCTCGCAATAACCCAGTTACAATCAGTGAGTTATCTTAAAATCCTTAGTATAGTCAACCAGTACTTCGATATGTGAACGCAAATCATCATGCATTCGTGAACTTAACTGGAAACCTCCCCCATTGGATGTCAAAATGACTACCCCAATAAGTTGCCAATAATCAGGCTAATCAATACGGGTCAGTCTTGCTGGTCAGTGATCATAAAAATGTCACCTCATATTAGACACAGCAAATAATTGTGTCGATTAAACATACTACCTTCAGCATAACCGTTCCTGAAAAATTATTATATTCAGTAATCTAAATAAATTACTGGCCTGCTATTTTTCTTACCAACCATATTTAGCAGCAAGCCAGCAAATCTGAATGATTACAGATGCTGGCCTGCTGAATCTCCCTTCTGGAAATCGTCAGAATCTAGTGATTACTTACTTTGTTCTGGTTTCTCTTCATTCTTATTGTGCACTTCCACTTTGGGTAATTTATTAAAAACCAGATTTTCTTTTTCAACCAGAGTCATGACTTCTTTGGTGATATCAGCTGACTCGTTATGCGCAAGCACAACACCTGAAGACAATACGGCAATATTTTTAGGATTGTCTTTTCTCCATGTGCCTATGGCATTATCTATCGCACGGGATAACACCATTTTTGCGCTATTTTCCTCAATAACATATTGTCGTTCCAGTTTTTGTCTGGCATCAAGAAGCAGCGCCTCTTTATTCGCGTTATCTGCGAATGCTTTTTGCGCATCCTCATATCCTTTTTCAAGAATACTCTTAACCTCATTCAGATGCTTTCTGGCCATGTCTCCGGCGGTAGACTGATTATAAATAGTATCGATATTAACAACTGCAATTTCTTTTGACTTTTTCATATAAAAAACACCAGTAAGTACAATCAGCAACAGCAGCACTACTGCATTAACAACAGAAAATTTCATTACAGAACTCATTATGACAACCCTGAGGTGGCAGGAGGTCCCCTCCTGCCACTGTGTGATTAGAATATATATTTAATACCCAGCATTGCCTGGGCATCACTGTACCCTTTATCGCCAGCCTGAACACCAACATTGCCCCAGACATTCAGGTTATCTGACAATTTACCCTGAACACCCGTTTTGACTTCAGCAATATTTGTAGCTCCGTCCTGACTGAGTGCCGTATTATCCATTTTGACACCCCAGCTCCGTGTATTATGGATCCAGTTAACTTCCACAAATGGCTCAAACTGATGCGCCTTATTATCATCAGACGCACTCTTACCTTTCAGGTAAGTTCTGACGCCCAGACGACTCTGGATATTACCGTCTCCGCTGAGCTGAACTTTCGTGCCATTCTTCTCCGTATGCTCACTGGCTCTTACATTCATCCACGTGATCTGGGACTGCGGCTGAATATACCAGTCATAGTGGCTACCCTGGCTACCGATAAATTCGCCGGCTTTAAAGGTATAACCCGCTTCCACTGAACCGGTAAATCCACGGGATTTCCAGGACTCCGCAGCCAGTTTTTCACCATTAACGGTATTATTAAACCATCCGTACTGGATCCAGGTATCGACATAAGCCCCGTTGTCATTACTGTCATTCTGCTGCCACGTTCCGTATAAACCGGTGCTGTATCCATTGATCGCACCTTTAGATTTATATCCCGAAAGCGAGGATGTCGTGGAACTCTTCTCATTTCCATAACCGGCCATAATCCCCAGTTGCAGACGGTCCTGACCGTCAGTCCATTGCGCAATGCTGCCACCCAGTTGCACAACATAACGGTTACTTTGCGTATTCAGCTGTGAACTGCTGTCCTTCCAGCGATTATGACCGCCGATATGACGCATCCACATACTTGTTGCTTTCTTCTCACCAGTAAACACATCGGTATAGTAAGTTTCCCCCTCACGATCGTGCATTCTGATGTTGAACAGCGTGTTGGCTGCCGCTATGTTCGCAATATAAGAGCCCGCTTCCGGACGATAGACCTTCTGTACAGGTTTATCCGGCGTGGGGTGTGGCTGTGGCTGCGGTTGTGGCTGCGGCTGCGGTTGTGGTTCTGGCGGCAATTCAGAACGCAGATACCAGTTACCGTCAGTACCACCCGCATTACCTTTATGCAGGAAATATTCCCATGCCCCTGCCACCGCACGGTTCTGCAGTCTGAAGTTACCGTCAGACTGCCCACCGACATGCACAATCTCAATGCCGTCAGCGGTCTGAGCCCCCTGGCCCCGGACATTATTCACCACCACGCCGGTATCACCGGAGGTGTTACCCGTGACAATCAGTTTGTCAGTGGCAGAAGTATCATCCCCCAGCACGGTATTGATAATTAACGTACCGCCACCAGTGTAATCGCCATTTACGGTCAGGGTATTTCCTGTCTTACCACCGGCCAGACGAATGACGCCAGTATTGGTCAGTGAGCCAACGGTAAAATTGCTCGCCTCTGCCGTTTCATAACCTGAGAGAGCATTTAGTGATGCCAGTGTTCCCTGGTTATTAACCTGACCCGAAACGGTCCCCAGCCCACTCAGTGTGCCGCCATTAAGAACATGAATGTTTTTAGAGCCTGACAACGTCGCACCAGCGGCACGGGTGACTGAATCATCACCGACAATCAGAACGCCATTCTCAACCGTGGTATCACCGGTATAAGTCAGCTCATGATTAATGATCAGATTACCCGCCCCCTGTTTCACCAGAGCGCCGGAGCCAGTAATATCATTCTTCAGTAACCAGTTTCCACTGGCGGTAAGCCAGGTGACACCATCACTGTCAATCAGCCCGGTGCCCAGGTGTTTTTCATCTGAAGCCCGCAGAGCAGCATCTTTCTGCACACGGAATTCACCGCTGAAATTACGGTTATCTCCGGAAAGTGTCAGATCAGTGGTGTTCAGTATGCCCACTGAACCTTTTCCGGAAAGCGATTTACTCAGGTTACTGCTGACTCCGCTACCGTCGGCGATATCAATCGCCAGGCGATCATTAAGGCTTTCAAAGCTGATGGAGCCCTGGCTTCCCAGCCCCTGTGCGCCGTTCATTTCAACCAGCGCCCCCTGGGTAAGGCTGGCATTACCGGTAAACCCGATATTGGTGCCATGTACCGTCAGATTGCTGCCCGTGACAGCCAGCGTACCGTCTCCGGTCAGCACATTGTTTTCAATGATGCCACCATTATCATCCCCCGGCTGACGCTGCGTGCCGCTGACCGTTAGTACACTACCGCTATCAAGCTGAATGTGCGCTCCCGTTTCTGTCTGCAGTGCACCGACAGTCTGGCTGTATCCGTTTGTTCTGAAGACGGCATTGCTGGCGACGTTCAGATTACCTGTTGCGCCAAGTACATTATCATTTGCCATCTGTAATGTGCCGCTGCGCACCAGCGTATCCCCGGTGTAGTTATTACCGCCGTTAGACAGTGTGACAACCTGCCCCGCAGCTTCGATGGCCAGATCCCCTGCCCCCGTTAACTGTGCGCCAAGATCTGTCTGCAGTCCCTGGGCATTCGCTCTCGGTGTCAGCACCAGCGCTTTATCACCGGTTCCCTGTAAATCCAGCGACTTCAGCCCATAGCCTATGTACAGTCCGTCACCTTTAATACCGTCGGAGCTTCCCAGCAGCTTATAGTCATAATTTCCCTGAGCTACAACTTCACCGCCCTGAGTGACATCAAACGTCTGACTGTGAGAAATAGCCTGCCCGTTTTCATCCACCAGTTGCAGTTGCCCGCCAGTACCGGTGACGATACCCGCTGCATTCACCAGTGTGACCAGGGTCTGCGCATCATCCTGCTCCAGCAGATTCTTACGGGTATCAACAACCGGAATATCATTAATCACTTCATCTGGCATGGTGACCTGAATTGTGCCTTTCCCCCGAATATCCAGCGTACCTGCAGCAGAGGTTTCAATACTGTTGCTGGCAATGGTATCGCCCGGCATAACGGAACCAAAAATCAGCGTTCCGCCATTGAACCCAAGACCGCCAATCTGCTGAACACCGGAGCCAACCGTTGTGATATTCCCGGTTTCAGACATCAGCATTGCATGGGTTAACCCGCTCGTATTCAGCCCTTCCAGAGCAAAGCTACTGGTACCCAGCTTCAGAGTTCCGGCAAATTGATCCCCGACGTTATGGCTGAATTCAAAAGCAGATGTGTCGGCATCAAGACGGGCAGACAGTGTTCCTTTGCCTGTTAACAGTGGATCAAAGGTAAAGTTGCCTGCAACTGCGGGAATAATGGCCAGTTCGCTGCCCGATTCAATATCGACGGAACCCGGGCCGGTCCCCCCATCGGTCAGCACAAGAGCTTCCTTCAGAGTGACAAGCGAACTGTTCTTCAGCCCGACATGTTCAAAATTCCGTAGTTTTACAGCAGAATCCAGCGTATGAATGGCGTTATCAAAAATCAGGGAATCAGAATCTCCCTGCCCGCCATCCAGCAGGTTCCAGGTTGCCCCTTCGCCTTTAATGGTGAAGGTGTTCTTCCCGGTACCAGCAGTAACCTTATCAACATGAGCCTTACCATTGAGCGTTACATTGTTATTGCCATTTCCTGCAGTCACTTCTCCTGTCAGGATGCTGACATCATCAAATAAAAATGTATTGTTACCCTCTTTTGCACTGACGGTTCCGGTAATACTGCCTTTATTGGTGAATGTGTTATCACCGCCGTTCAGAGCCACAACCCCCTGAATATCAGCACCGCTGTCATTCAGTACGGTGGTATTCACTGCGTCATCAAACGCCATTGCAGTCCCGGTGGCGGACGCAGCTTTAATCTGACCTTTATTGGTAAAGGACTGTGCTTTTGAAGCATCCACTACGGCATGACTCAGAGAAGCAGAGATGAGATTACCGCTCTGAACCACTTCACTGGCCGCATTGTTAACCACCAGAGCGGAACCGCCATCGGCCTGTGTAACATTGACACTTGCACCACTCTTCACGACAGCACCATCTTTAGTGTTGGCAAAAATACCCGTGCCGCCCGTGCCTTTCAGATTAATGACTAATCCAGCGGAGTCAGACATATCCAGGTTATTATCGGTTTCACTTCCGTCAGCTTTCTGGAACGCCAGTGCAATTCCACTGCCGTCTACATTAATAGTGCCGCTGTTGGTCTTGGCCAGAGAAGCAGAAGTTCGCACACCAATGCCATCAGCCACATTAATTTCAGTCGTATTGGTTAACTGAATGCCTTCAATTTCTGCACGGTTCTCAATCCCGTGACCGAGCGCACCTGCAGCATTAACATTGATTTTCGCACCATCAATAACCAGCCCCACAGCCCCTGTATCCAGCAGGATGCCATGCGCATTTTTCTGACCTTCGATCGTTCCCAGGCCACTCCCTGCCAGGTTCAGTGACGCGCCCGCCCCCAGCTTAATGGCAGCCTCCCCATCCACAGCGACGATATCCCCTCCCGTGCTGGTAATCTGAGCGTGTTCACCTTCAACAAATAATGCAACGCCATTGACCGCTATACGGCTTCCTGTATTTTCAAAACGACCATTATCAACCCAGACGCCGATATTATCTGTACCGGTAGTGAAATCAATGTTGCCGCTGTTAATCAACAGTCCTTGATTACGCGTAATAAAGCCCTTGGCATTATTCAGCGGCGAAGAGATATCTGCCTCATTGGTAATAACCGAGCCAGTATTCGTTTGTGTAATACTGCCATCCAGAGCGTATTCATTTCCGTCAACTTCCGCGACAACAGCACCATCCCCTACAAGGTTAACTGATGCCCCCTGTTTCAGCGTCGCTGTCGCACCACCAGTTACATATAATCCCTGAGCCTGAGCGCCCAGGATCTGGAAATCACTGCCAGCATCAGCCAGGACATTGCTCCCTTTCCCTGTGGCCCAGATACCACGACTGCCTGTCCCGGAGGTTTTCATCAGCAGAGAGCCGGTCTGTTTTGCCCCATCTTCAATACGGAAAAGTACAGAACGTTCCCCACTGGCATCCAGCAGAGTTCCCGGTGCAATATTCGTCTTAATGGTTGCACCATCTCCGATAATACGAAAAGCAATCTGATCGGTAATACCAGAGCCGTCAGCTGCAAAGTTCGGTACTGCGGAACCATCAAGGTTAACAGTCCCTTTATTGCTGGCCTCAACGCCAATCGCCCCCTGTCCCTGCAAAGATATAGTACCCGCGGTCATATTAACCGTTGTTGTTGTACCAGATGCTTTTATACCCGTTGTACGGTTAGCATTATCTCCCCCCTTGAGAACGAGATTTCCCGAGTTATTAATCGTTGTAACATCTTGTGTGGCATTAGCAATTAGTCCCACACCACCATCCTGAACTGTAATATTTCCGCTGTTGGTACCAACAGCCCCCTCCTCAACCCGGACGCCCACTGTATTCTTTCCAGTAAAGATGATATTACCGGTATTATTTAGAGTGGCCCCATTACGGGCGATATACCCGGTCACTTTATCCTGGGTGGAACTTAACTGAGCCCCCGCCGTTAATAGTGTGGTCTTGTCCTTCGGATTAATGAGTTTGCCGGAAATATCATAGCCATTGCCATCCGCAATACCGGCTATCGCACTGGCATTATCCATATTGATAATGGCATTACTTTCAATTGTGCCCTGCGCTCCCCCTTCAATTAAAGTCGCTGTAGCCCCCTCACCCGTCAGGTTGATGGTCATTCCTCCAGACGTTACTGTCGAGGCCACACCGCCATCCGATTTCCCCGTGGCAATAAGTGCATAAGAGTTCTTACCAGACGCCGTAAGTGCAGAAGAAGCATCTGCAGTTCCCTGGAATGTCGCACCGCTGGCAATACGGAATAATGTTGAGTTTTCAGTGGACACATCCATAACACCGCTTCCGGTATTATGAATGGCAGAGTCCTTTCCATAGACATAAAAGCCTATCTGATCGCTGCTGCCAAATAGCACTGCACCATTGCCTGACAGGGTCAGACTGCCGCCATCTTTAGCAAAAACCCCCACAGCCCCCGTACCGGCAAGACTGATTTTTCCGGATACATTAACATTGCTTCCGGCACCTTCCACCCAGGCACCATAGTTACGGAAACCACTACTGATACCCTTGCCGCCAACATTTATCGTACCGTCAGAATTCAACTGTCCTGCATTGATTACCTGTAGCCCGGTACTGTTCAGACCATTAACATTGATAATCCCGGAGTTTTTCATCCCGGAGCTATTATTTGCCAGCATGCCAACATTCAGTGCAGGTGCATCACTGTCATGACCGTCAATAGTGATAGTCCCTTTATTTACCACATCAACAGTCCCGGCATCCTTTGCCAGGATTCCGTAGTTCCCCTGAGCCCCCCAGCCCAAAAAAATAGTACCTTCATTAACGACTTTGTTTGCACCATTTTGTACTTCAATCGCAACAGAACCCACAGCCGAATGAGTCGCAGTTTTATCCTCCGCAATACCTACATTGATGCTCCCGAAGGCCGAGTTAATAAAAGAGCCTCCAGCTCCAACATTTACACCTCGTGTTTTGCCATTATTATCATTAGTTGATGCATCGGCAGTAATATTTATTGTGCCTTTATTTGTTGCCATGCCCCCATTACTAACAACAATTGCGGTGTTAATCCCCTCTGGAGCGAAAGCATTTTTATATGGGCGAATATTAATAACACCATTATTAATGGCTGAAGAACCATTACTACCGGCAACCATCCCCTCTGCCTGGAGAGCATATTTATCATTATTATCCCAAACAAAAAGTGTACCATCGTTAACAATGGTACTGTCTTGATAGGCAATCATTTCAGTACCAATGGCATCAATGACCCCTTCATTAACACCGGTCCCACCATTAGTTGCAACGATCCCTCCTCCATTCCCATAGGCAGGAAGAACTCCAGTTAATTTACCCGTTTTACCTAATATTGCTCGTGCATTATTGGTTGCATGGAGAACAGCAAGCAGCCCTACATTTTCTTTGTAAGGAGTTGAGTCTATGCGTCCTCCTGCGGTCATATCTACATTGTAATTATGCTTAGTGACAATAAGGGCCTTATTAAATTCAGCATCATACTGCTTATAAGATAGCGTTTTGTCCTCTAGTGACTTTATCAAATATTGATTATATTGCTTTAAATCATCAAGAGAGTTAATATGGTGTACTTTTCCCGCCCAATCAGTAATTGTTCCAGCATATTTCATTGAGTCAATGATTTTTTGAGTAACGCCGCCCCCCTGCATGGTTGCACCAGGCTGAAAATAAAAATCATTGACCGAGTTCCATACAACAGAGGAACCTTCTCCATCAGCTACAGCAAGCTGTGTATTTTTAAAAAAATTACCGATTGCTGGTGAACCCACATCCAAAATAGCTGTACCGCCATTATTGGCTGTTACAAAACGTGTCGCATTGAAAAAATCCGCAGTGCCACTAAAACCAGGAATGGTTTCATTTCCCCCAGTCCCCGCATCGCGTTGTGAGAAAGAGTCAGTATCAAACACTTGAAGTGTTTGAGAAGCGCCAGTAACCTCATCCTTCACTGTAATGGTTTTTGTTTTTTCTCCGGTATTGACGTAAATCAATCCGGATAAATTATCTCCAGTGGTGTAGCCATTTAAAATTGCCTGTTCTACAGTCATCCAGATAAGACCTGACCCACCAGACTGGACGACATTTGGACCAGTGATGTATTCGGTTTTACCACTTACTGTTGCAGCCCCAACACCCGAGTTATTCGTACCCGGACGCCAGTCTGGTGACAATATGACATCTGCCATTGCGCTATTGCAATTAATTGCAATAGCGCCCCCCAGAACCATTGCTGATAAAGCAATTCCTAAGCGAGTTGATTTACATTTTTTTCTACAACTCGTCAATTCTGAAACAACATCCCATTTTTGGGTTGTATGGTTCCAAATGACTTTATATATTTTATTCATAACACTAATACTCTTGAACGTACATTATAATTGAATATTTTCACTAATAAGGGAACGCGGAATATTTATAAATTGATGTAAACGTTTTACCCCGAGTTTATCCATAGCTCTACGACGATGCGTCCACACAGTCTTACTGGATATACCCAAGGTGTTCGAGATCCATGCAATATCTTTTCCTTCCTTGGTATATATAAAGATACTTTTCTCCCTCGGGGATAATTGTCGTTCTAAAAAAGAAACTTTATGATTCGCGCGAATATTTTTTTTGCACCTCCAGCCATTGATAAATTTATCTATATAGAAACAAAATTGCTCTGCTGTTAATTTCCACGGTATGAAAGGTATGCCTTTATTACTAACTACACCATTATCCCCCCATGCCAGGCACGGAATATTGACAGGCTGGCTTTTTAGCCATTGGTGAATGAAATACAGTGAGCGTATACAGGTAGTAGAATCATTATCAGGGAATACAGGTAACAACAACGATTGCTCATCCCGAAAGCAAGATGTGCCAAAATCACGAATCAGAGAAGAATAGTCGTCCACAGCGATGACTTTCACGTACGAAAAACCCCGCCAACGCATACTCTTAATTGCTTGAATTATAAAAATATTTTTTGTCGTCGTAATCAAAACCATGCAATCAATTTCCTGTTATCCCCTTTCCCAATTTCCTTTTGCTTTGCACACCGGGGGGAGACAAACCTTGAGGCACAGGTTTACAAAATGACCCATTTTGACAACATCAATTTAATTAACTATAAATAGCACAAAACGCAGGTAAAAAACCTGCGTATTTATTTTAATTCAGAATATAATTCTGATTATTATTTACATTTTGGCTTTATACGCCAAAGATTAAAAAGAAGACAAACCTACCTCTTTATGTGTAGATTGACGTCACACATTGATCTAAATCAGTAAATTTAATGTTTTTTATAGAAAAAAATGTTTTTCTATACGAGAATTTCTAAACAAAGATTGGGTTTACATTTTGGGTCAAAATGTTGCTTTTTTGCGTCACCTCTCCCCCACATTTTTTCAAATCTCATTGAATTAGAAGCAGTATAAATTACCGTATGCCTGATATTACGATGCCCGAGATAGTCCTGAATAAGACGGGTATCCACACCATTATCTGCTAGTGAATAACCACATGCATGGCGTAACATATGTGGATGAACTTTAATATTTAAACCTGCATTTTTACCCGCAGCAGAAACTATGTTATAAAATCGTTGTCTCGATAATGGTTTTCCTGTTCGGGAAACAAATAACCACGGGTTATCATTGAAATGTTTAACATTTAATGAATTCCTTTCATTCAGCCAGTTTGTTATTGCAATCACCTCTTCCTTTTGAAGTGGATGGACTGTACTGAATCCATTTTTTATCCGTTGAATATATATTTTTTCTGTAGTTAGTTCTAAATCCGACAACTGCAGAGATAAGAGCTCACTAACACGCAGACCATGAAAATAAGCCAATAAAATCATGCAAACATCGCGTGAAGAGCAACTCTTTTGTTTTACAGATTGAAGTAGTAAATTAATTTCATGATGCGTTAAAAATTTTCTGTTTTGCATAAATCACCTCTATTGATATAAAATAGCCATGTCAACTATGATGAAAGAATTAAATTTAGTCAATAATATAATTCATATAGTTGCTGTATGATTATAGATTAATTTATTAAAATTCACCTAATCTAATTAATCGCTTGTAAACGCATACAAACAACCTTCGTTATGTAACTATCGTTCAAAACCCTCCTGTAAATATAAAGAGCCCTATAAGATGATTATAAAAAAGTCCTACAGCCCGAAATAGCATTCCCTCATAAAATTAAGCTCAACATCGGCATATTTAAAAAGTATCCAATGCAATTAATATTTTATCTAAAATTAACATTGTATCTTGTATATATTACATCCATGAATGTATGAATTTTTTTATTTAAAAATTAATGCACTATAACAAAAAACATCACCGAGTGTTAAAACTAACACAATAATTAACCAAAATAATATGACTGTTTATTTTTCATCCGTAAACAAAAAGGTACAAATATTTTCACCACAAAAAACCACCAGCATGGCATTGAATCATTATTCATAATACGCAACTTCTTGTGCTTATTTATGCTCACTGGTTGACTAATAATAATCTATACCCACTGAGCAACTATCTCTCTGGCGGGGTATTGATGAATATCCATTTAGTGGCATAATTTAAACCCCAGCTCATTACTTGCTTATAAAAAACAAGCAATAATACCAGGCTCTGGTATTTATAGTTTATTTTTTAACTTAATTAGTATAACCGATAATATTATGCGCAAATTTATTACTCATAGTGAATGGTTGTTATTTTTTGAAGCCATCAACGGTTCAAAAAATGAAATTAGAGATAAAGCCATGTTACAAATGGCATATGTACATGGCCTTAGGGTAAGCGAGCTTATTGCACTAAAGATTAGCGACATTGACTTTTCAGAGTCAGCAATATATATCAAGCGTTTAAAAAATGGATTATCCACAGTACATCCCCTGCAAAAAGAAACTGTTCTGTTATTAAAAAAATGGCTAGCACTACGTGATAACATAGTAAAAAAACCTTTTGAAGACTCTTTATTTCTTTCTTGTCAAGGAAATAAAATCTCGAGACAATATGTGTATAAGATGTGTAAGAAATATAGTCACAATATGAATATTAATATTCATCCTCACATGCTTAGGCATGGTTGTGGGTATGCTTTAGCTAATCAAGGGTTAGACACCAGACTAATACAAGATTATTTAGGGCACAGAAATATACATCATACGGTATTATATACAGCCAGTAATGCAGCAAGATTTAAACGAGTATGGGAGGGTGATGTGTTAGATATAAAGAAGATATAACCCCTGTTCTAAAGGCCTCAATTCATTGAGGCTTTTAGCCCCTCATTTTTATGACATACAACTGATAATCATAATGGATCCTCAATATTAATCAAAATGAGAAATAAATCACCTTTTTATTAAAAATTAATTTTTTTAAAGTCACAAACCAACACATATAATATTTAATAAAAATGCCACCAGCAAATATATTGCCACTTATCTTTTCTCTGGTAATCTAGTTTACTATAAATTATCGCTCTCCAATATTCGACGCCAAGAAGATGTGGTTATTTTATTTATCCTTTTCGTAACTATTGACAAAACAATTCCCATATAAAAATTGCAATTTATAAAGCCAACATACACTTACAGTGCATAATAAGGTTATTTAGGAACCAGATGATTTAATGTATTATAAGGTATAACATTCATATTGACTTACCTGTTCTCTTAACCAAGTAATAAATGCCTCAATTTTTGGCCACTGCCTGCCCGGTAATGTGGTGATGTAATAATGCTGATGGCATTTCACCGTCATATCGCCAAACGGCGCGACGAGCTCACCACTGGCAAGCCTTTTTTGTACCAGGCGTTTTCTTCCCATCGCTACCCCAATATGATTCATCGCAGCGATAACAGCTAAATCAGAACGATCAAAGCCAATCCCAGAAGATGTCGGCAAATTAACCGCATAATGTTGCGCCCAACTATGCCATTCATCCGTACCGGAGTCGTTGCTCCATGCCTGTCTGTCATGGAGCAACGAACAGTGGCGCAGGTTAATTACCTGGTTGGTTAAAGCATGTCTTTGAGCGTATTCCGGGCTACATACAGGCAAGATTTCTTCATCCATCAGAAAGTGATGAGCCAATTGCGCTGACGGCGCATCATCAAAGTAGATCGCCAAATCGATTCCGGCACGTTGCAAATTGACATTGTCATTACCAGTGAGCACGGTGAGCGAAATAGACGGATAGCGGCGAGTAAAGTCACCTAATGCGGGCACCAACCAGCATTGGGCGATAGAGGGCCGGGAATACAGCGTTAACGTTCCCGATAATTCCTGATTTTTGATATCAAGAATTTCCTGGTTCAGGGTATCCAGCGACGATTTTAGCGCCCAATAAACGCGTTTCCCCTCGTGCGTTAATTCCACTTTGCGATGGGAACGAACAAACAACTGAATACCTAATTCTTCTTCCAGCTGATTGATACGGTGACTTACCGCACTGGGGCTCAGCGACAATTCCTCTGCCGCAAGGGCGAAGGACTGATGCCTGGCAGCCACTTCAAAAGTATGCAGTTTTGATAGTTGCCAGCCGTTAAGCAGTCGATTTCTTATTTCACGAAGGGGTTCCATAATCACCTCATTTTTCTCTTAAGTGTAAAAAAATAGCGGCAAAATTTCAGCTGTAAGGTGAGCTAAAGTGAACCATATCTCAATTCACCTTCATTTTTAGATGTAAATCACTCCCTTGATGCAATTTAGCTCATGTGAAAGGCAAATTTTATCGTTTGTCAGCCTGCGTTGTTTTTTTGTCCAATATCATCAGGTTAATCACAGGGGAAGGTGAGATATGCACTCTCAAATCTGGGTTGTGAGCACGCTGCTTATCAGCATCGTGTTAATTGTACTGACCATCGTGAAGTTCAAATTCCACCCGTTTCTGGCGCTGTTGCTGGCCAGCTTCTTCGTGGGAACGATGATGGGTATGGGACCACTGGATATGGTAAATGCTATTGAAAGTGGAATTGGCGGAACGCTGGGGTTCCTTGCTGCGGTTATCGGCCTGGGCACGATACTGGGAAAAATGATGGAAGTATCCGGGGCCGCAGAAAGAATTGGTCTGACACTTCAACGCTGTCGCTGGCTTTCAGCTGATGTCATTATGGTGCTGGTTGGCCTGATTTGCGGCATCACGCTGTTTGTTGAAGTGGGCGTCGTGCTATTGATTCCTCTGGCTTTTTCAATTGCCAAAAAAACCAATACCTCATTGTTAAAGCTGGCCATTCCGCTGTGTACCGCATTGATGGCAGTGCATTGCGTGGTTCCCCCACATCCGGCTGCTTTATATGTTGCCAATAAGCTGGGCGCAGATATCGGTTCGGTGATCGTCTACGGTTTGCTGGTTGGGCTGATGGCATCACTGATCGGTGGCCCACTTTTCCTTAAATTTCTGGGTCAACGACTGCCCTTTAAACCTGTACCCACAGAGTTTGCCGATCTCAAAGTTCGCGATGAAAAAACACTACCGTCATTAGGCGCAACGTTATTCACCATACTGCTACCCATTGCGCTGATGTTGGTTAAAACGATTGCCGAATTGAATATGGCGCGTGAGAGTGGTTTGTATACCTTGCTTGAGTTTATTGGCAACCCTATTACTGCCATGTTTATCGCCGTGTTTGTCGCCTATTATGTGTTGGGTATACGCCAGCATATGAGCATGGGGACGATGCTCACACATACGGAAAATGGTTTCGGTTCTATTGCTAATATTTTGCTGATTATCGGGGCCGGAGGCGCATTCAACGCCATTTTAAAAAGCAGCAGTCTCGCTGATACGCTGGCAGTTATTCTCTCCAATATGCATATGCACCCGATTCTTCTGGCCTGGTTGGTGGCACTTATTCTGCATGCTGCAGTGGGCTCCGCTACGGTGGCAATGATGGGGGCAACGGCAATTATTGCACCCATGCTGCCGCTGTATCCCGACATCAGCCCGGAAATTATTGCGATTGCTATCGGTTCAGGTGCGATTGGCTGCACGATCGTTACGGACTCGCTTTTCTGGCTGGTGAAGCAATATTGCGGCGCTACGCTCAATGAAACATTTAAATACTATACGACAGCGACATTTATCGCTTCAGTCGTCGCTCTGGCGGGCACATTCCTGCTGTCATTTATCATCTAAGCGCAAAGAGACGTACTATGGAAAACGCTAAAATGAACTCGCTCATCGCCCAGTATCCGTTGGTAAAGGATCTGGTTGCTCTTAAAGAAACCACCTGGTTTAATCCTGGCACGACCTCATTGGCTGAAGGTTTACCTTATGTTGGCCTGACCGAACAGGATGTTCAGGACGCCCATGCGCGCTTATCCCGTTTTGCACCCTATCTGGCAAAAGCATTTCCTGAAACTGCTGCGATTGGGGGGATTATTGAATCAGAACTGGTTGCCATTCCGGCTATGCAAAAACGGCTGGAAAAGGAATATCAACAACCGATCAGCGGGCAACTGCTACTGAAAAAAGATAGCCATTTGCCCATTTCCGGCTCCATAAAAGCACGCGGTGGGATTTATGAAGTCCTGGCACACGCAGAAAAACTGGCTCTGGAAGCGGGGTTGCTGACGCTTGAAGATGACTACAGCAAACTGCTTTCTCCGGAGTTTAAACAGTTCTTTAGCCAATACAGCATTGCTGTGGGCTCAACCGGAAATCTGGGGTTATCAATCGGCATTATGAGCGCCCGCATTGGCTTTAAGGTGACAGTACATATGTCTGCTGATGCCCGGGCATGGAAAAAAGCGAAACTGCGCAGCCATGGCGTTACGGTCGTGGAATATGAGCAAGATTATGGTGTTGCAGTCGAGGAAGGACGTAAAGCAGCGCAGTCTGACCCGAACTGTTTCTTTATTGATGACGAGAATTCCCGCACGTTGTTCCTTGGGTATTCCGTCGCTGGCCAGCGTCTTAAAGCGCAATTTGCCCAGCAAGGTCGTATCGTCGATGCTGATAACCCTCTGTTTGTCTATCTGCCGTGTGGTGTTGGTGGTGGTCCTGGTGGCGTCGCATTCGGACTTAAACTGGCGTTTGGCGATCATGTTCACTGCTTTTTTGCCGAACCAACGCACTCCCCTTGTATGTTGTTAGGCGTCCATACAGGATTACACGATCAGATTTCTGTTCAGGATATTGGTATCGACAACCTTACCGCAGCGGATGGCCTTGCAGTTGGTCGCGCATCAGGCTTTGTCGGGCGGGCGATGGAGCGTCTGCTGGATGGCTTTTATACCCTTAGCGATCAAACCATGTATGACATGCTTGGCTGGCTGGCGCAGGAAGAAGGTATTCGTCTTGAACCATCGGCACTGGCGGGTATGGCCGGGCCTCAGCGCGTGTGCGCATCAGTAAGTTACCAACAGATGCACGGTTTCAGCGCAGAACAACTGCGTAATGCCACTCATCTGGTGTGGGCGACGGGAGGTGGAATGGTGCCGGAAGAAGAGATGAATCAATATCTGGCAAAAGGCCGTTAATAACGTTTCAACGCAGCATCGCCATCCTTTCCCTGGGTGAGCGATGCTGCCGATGACGCAGACTTAAGATTCTGCCGTTTTACCTGCTATAGTCTCCTCTTTTTCCATCACCCAACGCCTTTCGCTGTAAACGGCGGTTTCGCAAACCAAACCAAAACCGTAAGTAAGATAAAAGCAATAGCCGCCATACGGAAAATCTCATTTGCAGAAATTGAAAGTGACTGCTGAGTTATTTCATTATTAATTTCATTAAGAACCCCTGAAAGCGAACCATAGTATTTATCCATAATTTGTGACGATGAATTAAACACGGGGTTAAATTGATCGATTGTTGCTGTCAACTGACTATGGTGTAATGATTCTCGGCGTCCCCACAGCGTCATTGTCAACGACGTACCAACTGATCCTGACAAGGTACGAAAAAAATTACTCATACTCGAGGCATTGGCAAATTTATTATCTGGCAAACCTGAAAACGAAATCGTTGTTAAGGGTAAAAAGAAACAGGCGACGGCGAATCCCTGAAAAAACTGTGGCAAAATGATGCCTGTAAAATCAATCGTTGGCATAAATGTCACAGAACGCCAGTAATAGCAAACCGCATACATTAAAAAACTAAATGTCACCAACAACCGCATATCAATTTTGTTGCCATAACGTCCTATCAAAGGTGATATTAATAGCGGCATGATGCCGATGGGCGCATAGGCAAGTCCGGCCCATATCGCATTATACCCCATCGTTTCCTGGAGTAACTGCGGCATAAGGACTATCGCCCCAGAGTAAAATAAATACGCGCATGTGATACTCACAATACCAATGGTGAAATTACGGGACTTAAACAAACTGAGATCAAGAATCGGGTTCTCTGAGGTCGACTCCCAAATGACTAAAGAAATCAGAGAAATAACTGACACTACTGTTAGTATTATTATTGTACTCGAGTTGAACCAATCCAGGTCGCGCCCTTTATCAAGCATTATCTGCAAGCCACCAACACCGAGCACTAACAGGGTCAGTCCTGGTAGATTCATTTTGACCGGTGAAGTCTCAGTTTCTCTTCCTTTAAGTAAGGTTAAGCATAATGTCAGAACGATAATCCCCATAGGGACATTGATTAAAAATATCCAACCCCAGCTAAAGTTATCGCAAATATAGCCGCCCAATATCGGCCCACATATCGGAGCGATAATCACGGTCATAGACCATAATGCCAGAGCAAATGTTCTTTTTTCTGGCGGATAATTCCTTAATAATAAACTCTGTGACAGTGGAATTAACGGCCCCGCCATTAACCCCTGAACGACTCTAAAAAATATCAGCACATCAAGATTGGTCGATAGGCTACACATTAATGAAGATAGCGAAAAAAAGGTTACTGAAAGTAAAAATAATCTTAATTCGCCTATTCTTTGTGCCAACCTGCCGGTAACAGGGATCGCAATGGCATTTGCTACACCAAACGAAGTGATAACCCAGGTGCCTTCGTCTGTTGATGCTCCCAGAAAGCCAGATATTGTCGGTATTGCGACGTTAGAAATAGTGGAATCCAACATTTGCATAAACGTCGCTAATGACAATGCAATAGTGACGCACCATAACGTCCCACCGGTTAATGGTGCCGGAGTTGATTTAGTGATTGCCATTAAAGTTGTCCATTATGCGAAATAATGTTGCTAATTTCTTTTTCTATCGGACTGGTATCGATAACTAAAGCCTTACTGGTATAAGCAGGCATGGACGTCACGGTTGAAGCCAGCTCAGGCATCTCGGCAATGTCTTCGTTCTTCGTATCAATAGTTGCTGTCATCGATAAACCAATACGTAAGGGATGTTCCATGAGTTCTTTTGGATCAAGAGAAACTTCAACCGGTACACGCTGAACGATTTTGATCCAGTTCCCTGTCGCATTTTGTGCAGGTAATAAGGAGAACGCATTGCCGGTTCCCATATTGATCCCTGTCACCCGACCATGAAACACAACATTTTCACCATAAAGATCGCTGATAATATTGACCGATTGACCAATCCGTACATCCGTGAGTTGTGTTTCTTTAAAGTTGGCATTAACCCACATTTGACGTGCCGGTACGACAGCCATTAACGATTGTCCGGGACTCACTGTTTCGCCGACCTGAACGCTTCTCTGGGCAATATAGCCGGTAACAGGACTCTTAATATCCGTACGTTTAAGCGCTAACCAGGCTTCTTTGGTTGCATCCGCCGCTTCAACGACTTGTGGCTGACGGTTTAATGGTGTGTTCATTACTAAAGCTTTATTCGCTTTATAAGCCTGGATAGCGGCATTCAATGCCGCTTTGCTACTTATTAACGTATCTTTGGTATGCTCCAGCGTTTCTTTTGAAATAACCCCCTGCTTCGCTAAAGGTACACGACGGTTATAATCTTCTAAAGATTGTTGATACTGAATACGTGCTGAAGCGACTTCGGCACTGTATTGTTTATCCTGTAAGTACAGTTTATTCGTTTGCCGAACAATATTGGCCAGATTATTTTTAGCTTTATTGAGTGCGATAGTGGCATCAGTCTTATCCAGTGAGACTAAAATGTCACCCTGTCGAACGTAGTTCGTATCTTTATGATTAACGACAGTGACGCTGCCTGAAACTTGTGCAGAAATTGGATCTGCATTCCCCGTGACATAGGCATCATCTGTACTAATCATGTCTTCTAATTCCATTGACCAATAGGCATAGGCACCTGAAAACGCAATAAATAAAACTACCGCCAATAAAGAAAAGTATTTTCTTCTGTTAGAATGTTTTTTATTTGAATTAATCTGTTCCACTATTATCTCTCATTTCGCATAGATGAAATTTATGAATTGAATGAAAAGAGTATTCATTCTTCATATCAAACACAGTGCATGTGTTGCACATTGTCCCAGGAACGTTGGAGGCCTAATTTAAATGAGGTGCAAAAAAAACAACAGAGGACTAAACCGTGGCTTTTGCAATACAATTCTTACGCATGTAGGATTAGTGAGAAGACTTATAGTACTAATGTGAAACTATAAATCATCGGTACAATCCCTGATTTTATTGTTGACATTTCATATATGCCGACTATTTATATGGTATACTTGTCGAAATATCTTAAAGGAAGCTCAAATTTTCTTATTTTTATTGAGAAAATGAGATGATGCCTTATGTCTGTATTACTACAGGGAGAAGGGAGATGCTTCATTGCAAAGGGAATAATCTATGAACGCAATAATTATTGATGACCATCCTCTTGCTATCGCAGCAATTCGTAATTTATTGATCAAAAACGATATTGAAATCTTAGCGGAGTTGACTGAAGGGGGAAGTGCCGTTCAGCGGGTGGAAACACTTAAACCTGATATCGTCATCATTGATGTCGATATCCCCGGAGTTAACGGTATCCAGGTGTTAGAAACGCTGAGGAAGCGCCAATATAGCGGAATTATTATTATCGTCTCCGCTAAAAATGACCATTTTTACGGGAAACATTGTGCTGATGCTGGCGCTAATGGATTCGTGAGTAAAAAAGAAGGCATGAACAATATCATTGCGGCTATTGAAGCTGCAAAAAATGGCTACTGCTATTTCCCCTTCTCTCTCAACCGGTTTGTTGGAAGTTTAACGTCCGACCAGCAAAAACTCGACTCCTTATCGAAACAAGAAATTAGTGTCATGCGATATATTCTTGATGGCAAGGATAATAATGACATTGCTGAAAAAATGTTCATCAGCAACAAAACTGTCAGCACTTATAAAAGTCGCCTGATGGAAAAATTAGAATGTAAATCACTGATGGATCTTTACACATTCGCACAACGTAACAAAATCGGCTAACCACATGAAGTTTTTACCCTATATTTTTCTTCTCTGTTGTGGTCTTTGGTCGACCATAAGTTTCGCAGACGAAGATTACATCGAATATCGTGGCATCAGTAGTAACAACCGTGTCACGCTTGATCCACTACGTCTGAGCAACAAGGAATTACGTTGGTTAGCGAGCAAAAAAAATCTTGTGATTGCAGTACACAAGTCCCAAACGGCTACTTTGTTGCATACCGATTCGCAGCAACGGGTTCGTGGTATTAATGCTGATTATTTAAATCTTTTAAAAAGAGCGTTAAATATTAAATTAACACTCCGGGAATACGCAGATCATCAAAAAGCAATGGACGCGCTTACAGAAGGGGAAGTCGATATAGTGTTATCACATTTAGTTGCTTCGCCGCCTCTTAATGATGACATTGCTGCAACCAAACCGCTGATAATTACCTTTCCGGCGCTGGTCACCACCCTTCACGATTCAATGAGACCGCTTACCTCATCAAAACCAGTAAATATTGCTCGGGTAGCAAATTACCCTCCAGATGAGGTAATTCATCAATCATTTCCAAAAGCAATAATTATCTCTTTTACAAATTTATATCAGGCATTAGCATCCGTCTCAGCCGGACAGAATGATTACTTTATTGGTAGTAACATTATTACCAGCAGTATGATTTCCCGCTATTTCACTCACTCCTTAAATGTAGTAAAATATTATAACTCGCCGCGTCAATATAACTTTTTCTTAACCAGAAAAGATTCAGTCGTTCTTAATGAAGTACTCAATCGATTTGTTGATGCTTTAACAAATGAAGTTCGCTATGAAGTATCACAAAATTGGCTTGATACAGGAAACCTGGCCTTTCTGAACAAACCATTAGAACTCACTGAACATGAAAAACAGTGGATTAAGCAGCATCCCGATTTAAAGGTGCTGGAAAATCCTTACTCGCCACCCTATTCTATGACAGATGAAACTGGCTCAGTTCGGGGCGTGATGGGTGATATTCTTAATATTATTACCTTGCAAACAGGTTTAAATTTTTCTCCGATCACCGTTTCACACAATATTCATGCGGGGACACAGCTTAACCCCGGTGGATGGGATATATTGCCCGCCGCTATTTATAGTGAAGATAGAGAAAATAATGTTTTATTTGCTGAAGCCTTCATAACAACGCCTTACGTTTTTGTCATGCAAAAAGCGCCTGACAGTGAACAAACATTAAAAAAAGGAATGAAAGTTGCCATTCCCTATTATTATGAGCTTCATTCGCAATTAAAAGAGATGTATCCGGAGGTAGAGTGGATAAAAGTCGATAACGCCAGCGCTGCATTTCACAAGGTCAAGGAAGGCGAACTTGATGCTCTGGTCGCGACACAGTTAAATTCACGTTACATGATCGACCATTACTATCCTAATGAACTTTATCATTTTCTTATTCCCGGCGTTCCGAATGCATCGCTTTCGTTCGCTTTTCCTCGCGGAGAACCGGAACTTAAGGATATTATTAATAAAGCACTGAATGCAATTCCCCCAAGCGAAGTTCTGCGCCTGACGGAAAAATGGATTAAAATGCCCAATGTGACCATTGACACATGGGACCTCTATAGCGAGCAATTTTATATTGTCACGACATTATCCGTTTTATTAGTTGGCAGTAGCCTTTTATGGGGATTCTACCTGTTACGCTCAGTTCGTCGTCGTAAAGTCATTCAGGGTGATTTAGAAAACCAAATATCATTCCGAAAAGCACTCTCGGATTCCTTACCGAATCCAACTTATGTTGTAAACTGGCAAGGTAATGTCATTAGTCATAATAGTGCTTTTGAACATTATTTCACTGCGGATTACTACAAAAATGCAATGTTACCATTAGAAAACAGTGACTCACCCTTTAAAGATGTTTTTTCTAATGCGCATGAAGTCACAGCAGAAACGAAAGAAAATCGAACAATATACACACAGGTATTTGAAATTGATAATGGCATCGAGAAAAGATGCATTAATCACTGGCATACATTATGCAATCTGCCAGCCAGCGATCATGCTGTTTATATTTGTGGTTGGCAAGATATTACCGAGACACGTGATTTAATTCACGCTCTCGAAGTAGAGAGAAATAAAGCGATCAATGCAACTGTCGCAAAAAGTCAGTTTCTGGCAACAATGAGTCACGAAATAAGAACACCAATAAGCTCCATTATGGGCTTCCTGGAACTTCTGTCGGGTTCTGGTCTTAGCAAGGAACAACGGGTGGAGGCGATTTCACTTGCCTACGCCACCGGACAATCACTCCTCGGCTTAATTGGTGAAATCCTTGATGTCGACAAAATTGAGTCGGGTAACTATCAACTTCAACCACAATGGGTCGATATCCCTACTTTAGTCCAGAACACTTGTCACTCTTTCGGTGCGATTGCTGCAAGCAAATCCATCGCATTAAGTTGCAGCAGTACGTTTCCTGAACATTACCTGGTTAAGATCGACCCTCAGGCGTTTAAGCAGGTCTTATCTAATTTACTGAGCAATGCTCTCAAATTTACCACCGAGGGGGCAGTAAAAATTACGACCTCCCTGGTTAACATTGATGACAACCACGCTGTAATCAAAATGACGATTATGGATTCTGGAAGTGGATTATCGCAGGAAGAACAACAACAACTGTTTAAACGCTATAGCCAAACAAGTGCAGGTCGTCAGCAAACAGGTTCTGGTTTAGGCTTAATGATCTGCAAAGAATTAATTAAAAACATGCAGGGCGATTTGTCATTAGAAAGTCATCCAGGCATAGGAACGACATTTACGATCACAATCCCGGTAGAAATTACCCAACAAGTGGCGACTGTCGAGGCAAAAGCAGAACAACCTATGACACTCCCTGAAAAGTTGAGCATATTAATCGCGGATGATCATCCGACCAACAGGCTATTACTCAAACGCCAGCTAAATCTATTAGGATATGATGTTGATGAAGCCACTGATGGTGTGCAAGCGCTACACAAAGTCAGTATGCAACATTATGATCTGCTTATTACTGACGTTAATATGCCGAATATGGATGGTTTTGAGTTGACTCGCAAACTCCGTGAGCAAAATTCGGCCTTACCCATCTGGGGGCTTACAGCCAACGCACAGGCTAACGAACGTGAAAAAGGGTTAAATTGCGGCATGAACTTATGTTTGTTCAAACCGTTGACCCTGGATGTACTGAAAACACATTTAAGTCAGTTACACCAGGTTGCGCCTATTGCACCTCAGTATCGCCACCTTGATATCGAGGCCCTGAAAAATAATACGGCGAACGATCTACAACTGATGCAGGAGATTCTCATGACTTTCCAGCATGAAACGCATAAAGATCTACCCGCTGCGTTTCATGCACTAGAAGCTGTCGACAACAGAACTTTCCATCAGTGTATTCATCGCATCCACGGTGCGGCTAACATCCTGAATTTGCAAAAGTTGATTAATATTAGCCATCAGTTAGAAATAACACCTGTTTCAGATGACAGTAAGCCTGAAATTCTTCAGCTGCTGAACTCTGTTAAAGAACACATTGCAGAGCTGGACCAGGAGATAGCTGTTTTCTGTCAACAAAATGACTAAATAGCGGCTCCCACAATATTCAAATGTGGGAGCTATTTACCAGCACATCTTACATTTATGATGAGAACTCCTGGCGAATTTGTTCCCCATGCTGGTCGAGCGTTGCCGCTCCCGGCATAACATGCGGGTCCGCGCAGCCGCTGATTTTTATCGGATTACCTGGCATCATTATTCCTCCGGCTTCAATCAACATATTTCTCGCCTGAGTTTGTGGCAAATTAATGGCCTCAGCCACACTTAATAACGGCGCGACGGGCACACCAACTTCATGTATTTTGGCTAACCAAACTTCAGCTGCCTGCGTTTTTAACGTTCGCTCAATATATTGTTTAAGAATAGCCTGGTTTTGTACGCGTAAAATATTGCTGATAAATCGGGGATCATCAACCAGCTCCGTCAGATCCAGTGCCTGGCATAACGCAGAAAAAAGCTTGTCATTACCACAACAAATAGTAATCGGCTTATCCTGAGTATCAAAAACATCAAAAGGTGCCATGTAGGGATGGCGATTTCCCAGGCGTTGTGGTGACTTCCCTGTCGCAATATATGCCATCAGACCATGCTCCAGAAAACTCAGCGTGGCATCAAACATCGCTATATCGACATGCGCCCCTCTCTGGCTCTTTTCGCGGCCATAAAGTGCACTCACTATTCCACTGAATAAATAGACACCGCCACATAAATCCGCAAGAGAGGTACCCACGCGCACTGGCGGAGCATCAGGGTACCCTGTTTCCATCATTATCCCGCTCATTGCCTGAATGATGGTATCGTAGGCTGGAGCATCTTTTAGCGGGCCGGTATGCCCAAAACCTGACGATGAAGCATAGATGAGACGCGGGTTGATTTCTTGTAGCGTTTCCCATGAAAACCCCAGTTTTTCCATTGTACCTGGGCGAAAATTCTCAGCTAATACATCAGCTTGTTTAAGCATATTTATAAATATACTTTTATCGTGATCATTCTTTAAATCAAGAACCACACTCTCTTTGCCATGATTAATAAAACTGTAATAGAGTGACTGTCCATCCACATAGGGACCAAATGTGCGGGTATCATCACCATGACCCGGCGGCTCAACTTTAATTACCCTTGCGCCCATATTACAAAGAAGTTGAGTTCCGAAAGGTCCATTAAGGACATGTGTCATATCGATAACTAATAAGCCTTCAAACGGCCCTTTGCATTCATTATTTGTCATTTGCTTATGCCTTGAAAAAAGCCGAAGGTGAAAAGACACTTCGGCATTTATGTAAAATCAATAACATGATTAATTATGAAACCAGTCGACTGACATAAATCCACAAAGGAGCCGTGACGACAAAGCCCAGTACGCTCACAGCCAGTGACGCTGTACCAGTGCGGGTGTAGACATTAAACCGGCTGGCAATAATGATTCCGGAGAATGCCGGCGGTAAGGCGCCTGCCAGTACCATCATCTGCAAATGTTCGCTGTTCAAATGACATGCCATACCAACGAGAAGCAGCGCCAGTGGCATCAGAATTAGCTTCAGGAAGGTGTTATAAGCAATTTCGGCACTGAACTCGAATTTATGTGCAGCCAGAGTCAACCCCGCAGCGAATACCGCTACCCCTGAGTTAGCCTTCGCAATCAGATTAAAGGTTGGGTCCCATGCTGCCGGAATTTTTACCCCAACCAACACCAGGATCGTTGCCAGAACAGGTGCCCATACTACTGGCTCCTTTGCCGCAGAAATTAATGCGCTCAGATTACTATTCTTCTTACCATCCGCTCCTGAGGAGGGATTCAGCAAATACAGACCAATAGGAATAGTAATTGCGTTAACGATAATTGAAATAATTGCTACCACTAAACCTGTTGATACGGAATCACCATAAATAGGATCGAGAACTGCAAATCCCAGGAATCCAATGGTAGGTGAACCTGCAATTAATGCACATACTGCTGCTTCTGCATGAGTACGTTTAAAAAATTTGTAGCAACCGAACCAGGAGAAAAAGAAACATCCGACAATAACCACAAGTGATACAAGGGTCAGACGAGTGTCCGCAAAAATCATTTCCCTGTTTGCCCGGGTAATAGATACAAATAGAGCCGCAGGAAGAGCGTAGTTTAATACCAGTTTATTAAATGCCCGGGCTTGATCTTCTGAAAAAGTTTCTCGTCTGCCGCTAAAATAACCCAACAGCATGATTACGATAATAGGCAATAAATCGCCAATAAAAAATGTTAGCATAATAGTATTTCCGATAAGGGTCCCCTCACCATCGCATAATGAGTTGGCAAGAGGAGACGATGTCAGTATTTAATTACCAGCGACTTGTTTTGGGTTAAGTTTGGTAATATGGCCACTTTCAGTTCCTGCTGCAGGGTCGATGACCACATTAATAATGGTCGGTTTGCGCGACTGAATACCGGTGGTTAAAGCATGACGAAGTTCATCTGTCGTAGTGACGTTATAGCCAACGCCACGAAACGCATCCATTAATTTGTCATACCTTGCATGGTGCAATAGATCTGTTGGTGATGGTGCACCAGCGCCACTGAGATCAACACCGTCTCCTCTGTAGATGCCGCCATTATTAAAAATAACGATCGTCACCGGCAGGTTATATCGACAAATCGTTTCAATCTCCATCCCACTGAAACCAAAAGCACTATCACCTTCAATGGCGACAACCGGAGAACCAGAGGTCACGCTAGCACCGATGGCATAGCCCATACCGATGCCCATGACACCCCAGGTACCACAATCCAGACGGCGACGTGGTTTATACATATCAATAATATTTCGTGCATTATCCAGGGTATTTGCACCTTCATTAACTAAATAAATATCCTGGTTCTCGCGCAATACATCGCGCACAGTACTTAATGCATTAAAGTAATTTAATGGTTGAGTATCTGTACTTAATTTTTCATGCATTTTTTGTGCATTTTGCTGCTTGTGGATATTTAAAATATCGCGCCATACCAGTGGAGTCGTAAATGTGTTTTGTTTCAGTTCTGCCAGCATACCTTGCATACTGGATGCAATATCGCCAACGACTGGCACAGCAATGGGGCGGTTGCTGTCAATTTCCTGCGGTTCAATATCCAGTTGAATAAACTGTGTATCTGCCGCCCATCCTTTTTTACCGTGTGCCAGTAACCAATTCAGTCGTGCACCAACAAGCATGACAACGTCAGCATTTGCCAGGGCAAACGAACGCGCAGTTGCCGCAGAAAGTGGATGTGTATCTTCGAGGATCCCTTTCGCCATAGACATTGGCAGGAATGGAATCTGGGCACTTTCAATAAATTCACGAAGCTGTTCATCCGCTTGTGAATACGCCGCGCCTTTGCCAAGGATAACTAATGGTCGTTCAGCTTTTGCTAAAAGCGAAATTGCGCTAGCGACTGACTTCGGGCATGGCAATAATGCTGGCGACGGATTTTCAACTTTTACAATCGTGGTTAACGCTTCGTCTTTTTCCATCGTCGCGGCCAGGACATTTGCAGGCAAATCAAGATAAACTCCGCCAGGGCGACCCGATACTGAGACCCGGATAGCGCGTGCCAATGCAATGCCAAGATCCTGCGGCTGATTAACGCGAAATGCTGCTTTGGCATACGGTTTTGCCGCATTCATTTGGTCCAGCTCTTCATAATCACCTTGCTGTAGGTCGACGATCGCGCGGTCGCTGGAGCCGCTAATCATGATCATCGGAAAACCATTTACCGTTGCGTTGGCCAATGCGGTCAAACCATTGAGGAATCCTGGCGCAGACACTGTCAGGCAGATCCCTGGTTTTTGGGTAAGAAAACCGCTTGCCGCAGCGGCATAGCCTGCCGACTGCTCATGACGAAAACCAATATAACGAATGCCTTCCGCCTGGGCATGGCGTGCCATATCCGTCACAGGAATACCTACAACACCATAAATAGTGTCAATATTATTCTGTTTTAATGCTTCAACGATGATATGCATACCATCTGTCATTTGAAGTTGATCTGACATGATTAATAACCTCGAAATTTTTATAAATTGGGAGCCAGAAGCCCCCGTTAATATCAGATGGCGTGGTTTTGCTTCATTGCAGCAATTTCATCGTCGCTATAACCCAGCTCCTGCAATACAGCAGCGGTATGTTCACCTAATAGCGGCGCAGCTTTAATATCCGGCGTAAAGGCAGAGAATTTCATTGGACAACCAACTGTCAGATATTTTCCACGCAACGGTTGTTCCACTTCAACAACACTGCCACTTTGGCGCAAAGAGGGATCAAGTGAAATTTCTTTCATACTTAAAACCGGTGCACAAGGAATATCAAACTGAGTCAAATAGGCCACCGCTTCATGTTTATCAATAGTGACAGTGTATTTTTCGATTTCAGCAAAAATATCGAAAATATGTGGCTGTCGGGCATGGGCTGTACTGTATGCCGGATCGGTAATCCAATCTGGTTTGCCGATGGCTTTACAGGTGTTTTCCCAGTTTTGCTCCTGAATAGTGAAATAAATATAGGCGTTAGGATCGGTTTCCCAGCCTTTACATTTCAGGATCCAGCCAGGCTGACCGCCACCACCCGCATTACCACCGCGGGGAACTGCATCACCAAATGTGCCATTCGGATACTGCGGGTATTCTTCCAGATACCCCAACTTATCGAGACGCTGCTGGTCGCGTAATTTCACGCGGCAAAGGTTCAATACGGCATCCTGCATTGACATGGTGACTCGTTGCCCACGCCCCGTTTTTTCGCGATGCAGCAAAGCAGCAAGTAAACCGATCAGCAAATGCATTCCGGTGTTGCTGTCACCCAACGCTGCAGCGCTTACCAGCGGCGGGCCGTCCCAAAAACCCGTAGTGGATGCCGCGCCACCCGCTGCCTGAGCAACGTTTTCATAGGCTTTTACATTCACATAAGGCGAACACTCATCAAACCCTTTGATCGAACCAAAAATCAGACGTGGATTGATTTCTTGAATATGCTCCCAGGTGAAGCCCATGTGATCAATGGCCCCTGGATGAAAGTTCTCGACTAAGATATCAGCTTCGCGGATCAGCTTTTCCATTACCTCTTTGCCTTCCGCTGTTTTGGTATTTAATTCAATAGAACGTTTGTTACTGTTAAGCATGGTGAAGTAAAGCGCATCGATATCAGGAATATCTCGCAGCTGGTGACGCGTTACGTCACCAACGCCGGGACGTTCAATTTTAATGACGTCAGCGCCAAACCAGGCCAGCATTTGAGTACAAGATGGGCCAGATTGCACACCGGTGAAATCGAGAACTTTAATTCCTTGAAGTGGAGTTGACATAGCAATACCTATTAGTTAATTAAATATATGTTAATTTAGCGTTTATTTAAGGCATAACGCCCTCTATAAATAATCCGCAAAATATCGTCGTAGCTGCACTCGATATTTTTAAATTCCTGTATCAAGTGCTGAAAATCATTTCATCGCCACTTCCAATTCCTTTCTGCATGGTAAGTAGTGAGGACGAAAAGAAGAATATGATAAATATTGGTTCGCGGTAATCAGAGAGAGCCGCGACATTTGTGATGTTATTCTTACAACTGTAAGAAGCGCCGGTGATTTACAAGTAAGGGTATGATTACGCCTTTTAAAGCGTACCATAAAACATAACATAATAAATGATTTGTGATGACACGGGATTATTGCGGTTTACTTTGAGGAAGATAAAATGCGAGTTTATAGAACCGCGAGCGCCAAATAATTTTATGACCACAACCTGTCGTATTGTGGTCATAAAAAATTGTCGGCTGGAGGGAGTTAAATCCTTTACCTCAATATACTGCCTGTCAGCGTTAGTTCACAAACAGTGCTTCGCTATCGACGATGATTCCATCTTCCGCACCTTTAAGCGCCAGGTTTGCCTCGTAGTATTGCTTTTTATCAAGCAGTTTCTGCGCATCAGCAAGTGCATTACGAGTCTGTTTGAGCGGCATCAGATATTGGTTTTCCATTACGCCAACACCGGCCAGGCGCAGCTCTTCCATTGCGCCCTTTTTATCCCCTTTCGCCATTTTTTCGTTGGCAATTTTTATCGCGGCTTCTTTTTCGGGTGTCGCTACATAACTCTCAGAAATTCCGACAGATGCATTAATGACAATATATTGGTCATCATTGACATTGGTCTTTTTACCTGGCTTAGCGAACTTTGCCCATTCGGTACTGTCATCTGACAACAAAGCTGAAGCTTCATTGGTCAGTTCTTTTGCCTTTTCCGGATCGCCATGAAACAGAGCCAGGCGCGCTACCTGCACGTCACGCATCGCATATAAACCTTGTTCAGAGATACGCTCTGCTGCTGCCGTTTTCTGGGTTTGCTGAACTTGCTGAGTTTGCTGTTGTGCCGCTACCGGTGCATTATCAGCCGCCCATACAGTTGAAGATGCCAGAATTGCTGTGACCATCGTAGCCATAATTAAACGTTTCATACTTACCTCATTCTTTAACAGTTTTAGAAAACGCCGCCATCATATTGGGTGAGCATGAAATGAGAAATCAGAGAGCAACGCTCATTTTGAAAGGGTTATCTTACAGTTGTAGTTATTATCGCAAGAAGTATTTTAGTCTTACAATTGTAGGAATATGCTTCCTGTCACAGAGAACTATTCTTATATACCAAAAAGAGATGTCATTTATTATATCGATGTAAATACTGATTAATTATATGTAAATACAGCAATAACGTCGTAGGTTTTCAGTGAACCATTTTCAGGATAACTTTCTATGAAAGTAAACTTAATGCTTTTTAGCTTATTTTTATTGGTCTCTATTATGGCATGCAATGTTTTTGCATTTTCCATTTCTGGTGGTGGAAGTGAGACGAGCTATAAAGAGACAGAAAAAACGTCAGCGATGACGACAACTCATTCTACAAAACTTCAGCCATCACAGGCGATTTTGTTTAAGTTGAGAGAAGATGCACCACCATTAAATCTCACAGAAGACATTACGCCCCCTTTTTCGACAAAGGCGAATTATCTTATTCATCCTGTGCGATAGCGTCTGTCACATGGCAGGTGAACAATCATGTCTGTTGATGATGTGAGCACCTGCCCAAATGATCCATCCTGAACTACTACCGCCTGCCATACCCCACCATAAAGCGAATCATCAAGCCACAAGCCGGGGCAAGAAACATAAATATCCCCGTCACTAGTTCATTACCGCCAGTTAACCACATGGTGAAGTAGTAAATGAGTGCAGCGAGGATCACCATGCCGAAGAAAGAAGAGACCGCCGAGACCACGTTCAGTACCTGACCGATGTATCCGCTTACGCAGACAATACACAGGGCGAGAAACATCCATAAATAAATCATAGCTCAACCTCCTGCCGCGCTAAAAAACCTGTAACTTCAGTCACTTTAATAGTAAGACAATCCTTAACCTCTGGCAATTTTTGCTAAGCATCAATGAAAACAGCATGTTAAATGCAAGACTGTTGCGTACGGAAAAATATTTACTTTGCACGATTAATAATCAGTAGCTGAAAGCAGTCAGCCAGTGATAAAGTACAGATACCGCATTCATGCTCCTCGTGGTTATGTCCTGACTAGTCTTTACACTCTTTACAGGAACCATTGTCGTACATGATGGCCCAACCAATTGAGTGTACCGCTGTCGACATGGAATCTTCTGCGATACAACAATTCGTATCTACAGAAGGTAACTATGTTTCCAAAATGCAAATTTTCCCGCGAGTTTCTGCATCCTCGCTACTGGCTCACATGGTTTGGGCTTGGTGTACTCTGGCTTTGGGTACAGCTTCCTTATCCTGTTCTCTGCTTTCTCGGCACGCGTATTGGCGCAATGGCGCGACCATTCCTGAAACGGCGTGAATCTATCGCCCGTAAAAACCTGGAACTTTGTTTCCCGCAGCATTCTGCTGAAGAGCGCGAGAAGATGATCGCCGAAAACTTTCGTTCACTCGGCATGGCGCTGGTAGAAACCGGCATGGCGTGGTTCTGGCCCGACAGTCGCGTACGCAAATGGTTTGATGTTGAAGGGCTGGATAACCTTAAACGCGCACAAATGCAAAATCGCGGCGTAATGGTTGTCGGCGTCCATTTTATGTCGCTGGAACTGGGCGGCCGCGTGATGGGACTGTGTCAACCAATGATGGCTACCTATCGTCCACATAATAATCAGCTGATGGAATGGGTGCAGACCCGTGGGCGCATGCGCTCTAACAAAGCGATGATCGGCAGAAATAATCTGCGCGGCATTGTTGGTGCACTGAAGAAAGGTGAAGCGGTATGGTTTGCTCCCGATCAGGATTATGGTCGTAAAGGCAGCTCCTTCGCGCCGTTCTTTGCGGTGGAAAATGTCGCCACAACCAATGGTACGTATGTCCTTTCACGTCTCTCTGGCGCAGCCATGTTAACCGTAACGATGGTAAGAAAAGCGGATTACAGCGGATATCGTTTGTACATCACCCCAGAGATGGAAGGCTACCCGGCAGATGAAAATCAAGCCGCTGCCTATATGAACAAGATTATCGAAAAAGAGATCATGCGCGCACCGGAGCAGTACCTCTGGATCCACCGTCGCTTTAAAACGCGCCCGGTGGGAGAATCGTCGCTATACATTTAACAAACTGCTCTTACTCTTTCCCTCCTCAAATCAGCCATAATAACCTCATGGTTTTTATGGCTTTTTTCTTAAGGTTTTTTCCTTCGCTGAATATCTAATTATTACCGTCAGAAATTAAACTGTCGCCGATATGAGACACCTGTAAGTTACTAAAAGTAAATAAGAAAATGCCTCTTGTCTCGTTTTAGTTTTAGGCGTACATTAGCGCCGTCTGGAGCAGTTTAGCTCAGAATTCTGGGGTGATGCCCACGGTAAAATACAGGACTTTTAAGGTCGTTTTGCCCGGTGTCAACTCACTGTATCAGGTGTAATGAAGTCATTCAGGCGTAACAGTAATTACGCGGAGAGATGTAAAGTGAAATATTTCTTTATGGGCATTTCTTTTATGGTCATCGTTTGGGCCGGTACTTTTGCCCTGATGATCTAAAAGCAAACTGTGCAATGAAAAACAGGAGCCATCTGGCTCCTGTTTGCATTTCTGGCGATGGTGTTTATTCCGCGTTTTCGTGAATATGTTTGCTGCTGGCGGGTAGTAAACCGTCGGCACGGAACATCGCTTTAATTCCACGAATCGCCTGACGAATACGGTCGCGGTTTTCAATCAGTGCAAAGCGAACATGCGTGTCGCCGTAGTCGCCAAAGCCAATCCCCGGAGAGACACAGACCTTCGCTTCGTTCAGCAGCTTCTTGGCAAATTCCAGCGAGCCCATGGCAGCATACGGTTCCGGGATTTTCGCCCAGACATACATCGAAGCCTTCGGCATTTCGACCATCCAGCCCGCTTCATGCAGCCCTTTTACCAGTACATCACGGCGGCGTTTGTACTGTTCAGCAATGTCGCGCACGCACTGTTGATCGCCCTCCAGCGCCGCAATCGCTGCCACCTGCAACGGCGTAAAGGTGCCGTAATCGTGATAGCTTTTAATACGTGCCAGCGCGCTGACCAGCGTTTTGTTGCCAACCATAAAGCCGATACGCCAGCCCGCCATGTTGTAGCTTTTCGACAGCGTAAAGAACTCGACCGCCACATCGCGTGCACCCGGCACCTGCATGATTGACGGCGCTTTCCAGCCATCGTAGACGATATCGGCATAGGCCAGGTCATGGACCACCAGCACATCGTAGCGTTTCGCCAGCGCCACAACCTTTTCGAAGAACTCCAGCTCCACGCATTGCGCGGTTGGATTCGACGGGAAGCCGAGGATCATCATCTTCGGTTTCGGATAACTTTCGCGAATGGCGCGTTCCAGTTCGTTGAAGAAATCGACACCTTCCACCAGCGGCACTGAGCGTACCTGCGCCCCGGCAATCACCGCGCCGTAAATATGAATCGGGTAGCTTGGATTAGGCACCAGTACAGTGTCACCATGATCCAGCGTCGCCAGCATCAGATGCGCCAGTCCCTCTTTCGAACCAATGGTGACGATGGCTTCTGATTCCGGGTCGATTTCAACGTCGTAGCGATCCTGATACCAGCGGGAAATGGCGCGACGTAACCGCGGAATGCCGCGTGACGTGGAGTAACCATGAGTGTCCGGACGCTGGGCCACCGTACATAATTTTTCGACGATATGCGGCGGAGTCGCACCGTCCGGGTTACCCATACTGAAATCGATAATATCTTCGCCGCGCCGACGCGCAGCCATTTTCAGTTCAGCGGTAATATTAAAAACGTAGGGCGGGAGACGATCAATACGCGTAAAGCGACGTTCAGGGCGAGTGTCAGCCATAATTTCCTCAGATTAACGTTAGCGCCCGGACCGTCCGAGCGACGCTGCCACGATGGTGGCTGTTTTGAAAATAGCCTGATTAATTTCTGTCTGTCCAGCGTTTTAGAACATTTTTATCAATGGCTTTAAATGAGGAACGCCACTTCAAAAACAGGAAATTTATCTGCGCTAACAAGAAAATTACCACTCATTTTATTAACATTATAATTTCAATAAATTTACCAAGCAGATGTGCATTATCAAGAGATGCATTGCTAATACACCATTTATCTTTCAATCCCCTTTTAAAATTGTGGTTTTTCCTCAAAAACGGCCTGCTGGTCATCAGCCTTCAGGTTACCTATCATAGAGGTTTAATCCTTATTCAGAGTCACCCGTGCACGAAATATTCAACATGCTGCTGGCGGTCTTCGATCGGGCAGCGTTAATGCTTATCTGCCTGTTCTTTCTCATCCGTATCCGCCTGTTTCGCGAACTGTTGCACAAGTCGGCACACTCACCGAAAGAGCTGCTCGCCGTTACCGCCATTTTCTCGCTGTTCGCCCTGTTCAGCACCTGGTCCGGCGTTCCCGTAGAAGGCTCGCTGGTGAACGTACGTATTATCGCGGTGATGTCAGGCGGAATTCTGTTTGGCCCATGGGTAGGCATTATTACCGGCGTGATCGCAGGTATTCACCGTTATTTAATTGATATCGGCGGCGTGACGGCGATCCCCTGCTTTATCACCAGCATTCTGGCGGGTTGTATATCGGGCTGGATCAACCTGAAAATCCCTAAAGCACAGCGCTGGCGCGTCGGTATTCTCGGCGGCATGTTATGTGAAACGTTGACCATGATTCTGGTGATTGTCTGGGCACCAACTACCGCGTTGGGGATCGATATCGTCTCTAAAATCGGGATTCCAATGATCCTCGGTAGCGTCTGTATCGGCTTTATTGTGCTGCTGGTGCAAAGCGTTGAGGGCGAAAAAGAGGCCAGCGCCGCGCGGCAGGCCAAGCTGGCGCTGGATATTGCCAACAAAACGCTGCCGCTGTTTCGCCATGTCAATAGCGAGTCATTACGCAAGGTCTGCGAAATTATCCGCGATGACATTCACGCCGATGCGGTGGCGATTACTAATACTGATCATGTGCTGGCCTATGTCGGCGTGGGTGAACACAACTATCAGAATGGCGATGACTTCATTAGCCCGACTACCCGACAGGCGATGAATTACGGAAAAATCATCATTAAAAACAATGATGAAGCCCACCGCACACCAGAGATTCATTCCATGCTGGTGATCCCATTGTGGGAGAAAGGCGTTGTGACCGGAACACTGAAAATTTACTACTGCCACGCGCATCAGATTACGTCATCATTACAGGAAATGGCGGTCGGTCTGTCGCAAATCATCTCCACGCAACTGGAGGTTTCGCGTGCCGAGCAGTTACGTGAAATGGCAAATAAGGCAGAGCTTCGCGCGCTGCAAAGCAAAATTAATCCCCATTTTCTGTTTAACGCTCTGAACGCTATTTCATCGTCAATCCGTCTGAATCCGGATACCGCTCGCCAGCTGATCTTTAATCTGTCGCGTTATCTGCGCTATAACATTGAATTAAAAGACGATGAGCAAATCGATATCAAAAAAGAGCTGTATCAAATTAAAGACTATATTGCCATTGAGCAGGCCCGCTTTGGCGACAAGCTGACGGTTATCTATGATATTGATGAAGAGGTGAATTGCTGCATTCCCAGCCTGCTGATCCAGCCGTTGGTGGAGAATGCCATTGTCCACGGTATTCAGCCTTGCAAAGGTAAAGGCGTTGTCACCATCAGCGTTGCAGAGTGCGGTAATCGGGTACGCATTGCGGTGCGAGACACCGGGCACGGCATCGATCCAAAAGTCATTGAGCGGGTCGAAGCGAACGAAATGCCGGGCAATAAAATTGGTCTGCTGAATGTCCATCATCGCGTGAAGTTATTGTATGGCGAGGGGCTGCATATCCGCCGCCTGGAACCAGGAACGGAAATTGCGTTTTACATTCCTAACCAACGCACCCCAGTCGCCTCACAGGCTACGTTATTGCTTTGAGCCGGAGTGATATTGTGAAAGTCATCATTGTTGAAGACGAATTCCTGGCACAACAGGAACTGAGCTGGCTAATTAAAGAGCACAGCCAGATGGAGATTGTCGGCACCTTTGACGACGGTCTGGACGTGTTGAAGTTTTTGCAGCATAACCGCGTCGACGCCATTTTTCTGGATATCAATATTCCGTCGCTGGATGGCGTGTTGCTGGCGCAAAACATCAGCCAGTTCGCCCATAAACCGTTTATTGTGTTTATCACCGCATGGAAAGAACATGCGGTAGAAGCGTTTGAACTGGAGGCGTTTGACTACATTCTCAAACCGTATCAGGAGTCACGCATTACCGGGATGCTACAAAAACTGGAAGCAGCCTGGCAACAACAGCAGACCAGCAGTACGCCTGCCACGACGGTAACGCGTGAGAATGACACCATTAATCTGGTGAAAGATGAGCGAATCATCGTCACGCCAATTAACGATATCTATTACGCCGAAGCGCATGAGAAAATGACCTTTGTCTATACGCGGCGTGAATCCTACGTAATGCCGATGAACATTACCGAGTTTTGCAGCAAGCTGCCGCCGTCGCATTTTTTCCGCTGCCATCGCTCATTTTGTGTCAATCTGAACAAAATCCGCGAGATCGAACCGTGGTTTAATAACACCTACATTCTGCGGCTGAAAGATCTGGATTTTGAAGTGCCAGTCAGCCGCAGCAAAGTTAAAGAATTCCGCCAGTTAATGCATCTTTAATCGGGAACTTTCATGAAAGCACCAGGCTTGCCCGCCGATCAACAATTTTTCGCCGATCTGTTCAGCGGCCTGGTGCTTAACCCGCAACTACTGGGGCGCGTCTGGTTTGCCAGCCAGCCTGCCTCGTTACCGGTGGGCAGTTTATGTATTGATTTTCCCCGTCTGGATATCGTGCTGCGCGGCGAATACGGCAACCTGCTGGAAGCAAAGCAGCAGCGAATGGTGGAAGGAGAAATGCTGTTTATTCCAGCGCGCGCGGCTAATTTACCGATCAACAACAAACCGGTGATGCTGTTAAGCCTGGTGTTCGCACCGACCTGGCTTGGGTTATCGTTTTACGATAGCCGCACCACGTCGTTGTTGCATCCTGCTCGCCAGATCCAACTTCCCAGCCTGCAACGCGGCGAAGGTGAAGCAATGCTTACTGCCCTCACCCATCTTAGCCGTTCGCCGCTGGAGCAGAATATCATTCAGCCGCTGGTATTAAGTTTGCTGCATCTTTGCCGCAACGTGGTGAATATGCCGCCGGGTAATTCGCAGCCGCGCGGCGATTTTCTTTATCACAGCATTTGTAACTGGGTTCAGGATAATTATGCCCAGCCGCTCACCCGTGAGAGCGTGGCGCAGTTTTTTAATATCACGCCCAATCATCTGTCAAAACTGTTTGCGCAGCATGGAACAATGCGTTTTATCGAATATGTGCGTTGGGTGCGAATGGCGAAGGCGAGGATGATTTTGCAGAAATATCATCTGTCGATTCATGAAGTGGCGCAGCGTTGCGGCTTTCCGGACAGCGACTATTTTTGTCGCGTCTTCCGGCGTCAGTTTGGCCTGACGCCAGGAGAGTACAGCGCCCGTTTTCAGGGCTAACGTCAGAAGGTTAATTCTGTTTCCAGCAGCGTCAGGATGCTTTGTGCATCTTGCGCGACGAACAGCGACTGGCGGAAGTTTTTATTCACCAGTTTGCGCGCCAGCTGCGAGAAGACTTTCACATGGTTCATCCCTTCGTTAGCACCCAACGTCAGCATGATCACCAGTTCGACTTCGCCCATTTCTGACTGCCAGTCAACCGGTTTCACCAGCCGGGCAATGCTGATACTGGAATGACGGATCCACTGAGATTTGGTGTGCGGGATCGCTACGCCAAAACCAACGCCGGTGGTAACAATCTCTTCCCGCTGCCAGACATCCTCTTCCAGCTCGAACGGATGTTCAGTGCGCCCGTTAACGCCGAGGTTACCGCACAGGAACTGGATCGCCTGCTCTTTATTGCTAAAGGCCTGATCAACGAAGATATTCTCCAGCGCCAGCAGCGGGCGAACGTCTTCTTCCGGCGTAAAGGCGGTGAGTAACGCTTCAATTTCCTGCGCGCTGCGACAATCACACGCCTGACGTGCCAGTTCCCGACACGCCTCGCTATCCAGTTGACGAAGCTGGCTTTTCACCGCCGGAATGCGCGGGCTACTCATACTCAGCTCATCCAGGCCCAGCCCAAGCAGTAGCGGCAGATAACGGCTTTCACCGCCCAGTTCACCGCAAATGCCTACCCATTTGCCCCGCTGATGCGCAGTGGTAACTATTTGCTGCAACATGCGCAGGAACGATGGCGTAATCGGGTTATACAGCGGCGATACGCGCGGGTTATTACGATCGACCGCATACAGATACTGGGTCATATCGTTGGAGCCGATACTGAAGAAATCTACCTCATCGCAGAAGTGATCGATGATGTAGCACACCGACGGCACTTCCACCATGATACCCAGCGTAATCGTCTCTGCATGACGCAGGCCATCGCGCTTAAGCTCAACGATCGCTTTTTGGATCTCGCCCTTCACCCATAAGATCTGATCGAGGCTGTGAACCATTGGGATCATCAACTGGGCGTTGCCGAAACTGGCGGCGCGCAAAATGGCCCGCAGTTGAGTGCGGAACAGGCCCGCAAATTCCGGGTAAATACGTACCGCGCGATAGCCGAGGAACGGGTTCTCTTCCTGGGGAATGTTGAGGTAAGGAATGCTTTTATCGCCGCCGATGTCCATTGTGCGGAAGATAATCGGCTTGTCGCCCGCGGCCAGTAGCACCTGCTGGTAGGCTTCAAATTGCTCCTGCTCGTCCGGCGCGCTGTCGCGATCCATATAGAGCATTTCAGTACGGAACAGCCCAACACCTTCCGCGCCGTTGGCAAACGCGCCAGGCGCTTCCAGAGCAGTGCCAATATTCGCCGCAATATCAATGCGCTTGTTATCACGGGAATAGGCCAGCTGCGCGGCGGCCTGCGCCTGCTGCTGCTGACGTTTATCCGCCAGCGTCTGCGCAACCTGATAATAACCGCTAACCGCGTCATCAGGATTAATCGCCAGCACGCCGCACTGGGCGTCAAGCACTGCCGGTTGCCCGGCATAGCGCGCGATCGCATCCAGCGGCAAGCCACTCAGTACCGGGATCGCCGAGGCACGGGCCAGAATCAGTGTATGCGAGGTGCGCCCGGTTTTCTCCAGAATCATGCCCGCAAGATTTTTTAAATCGAGGCTCAAAAACTGGCTTGGGGTTAAATCCTCGGCCACCAGAATAGTCGGTTTTTCCAGCACCAGATTGTTGCGCGGCTTCAGTTCCGGCCAGGTGATATGCAACAACTGTTCGCTGATATCGCGAATGTCGCTGACCCGCTCGCGCAGATAATCGCTGGCAGAAGCAGATAGTTTGGCGCAAACCTGCTCCATATTGCTGATGATCGCCGCCCCCAGCCCCTGATGCTGTTCTGCCATCAGGTGACGGATATTGCCTGCAAATTCATCATCCTGGATCAGCGACAAATGGGCGCTGAGGATAGTTTTGCTTTCGCCGTCACGCTCGCGCAGTTGCTGGTTCAGTTGCTCGGCAAGCGTTGCCAGGCTGTGCTCCAGCCGGGTGGAGTCTTGCGCACTGGCAGGGATTGCCCGATAACTGTCGAGGCTGTCGCTCTGTAACAGGGTCAGTGTACCCACGCCGACGCCGCTTGCCAGCACATTGCCGTACAGTAAATCAGGATTCAGACGGCTTAATGAACGCGGCAGCGGATGCGCCGTCAGTTCTGCCTGCGTCGGCTGAATGCTGTCGCTGTCGATAAAGCGCACCTGGATGTACTCTTCCAGCACGCGCCGCGCCTGTTCTTCATCGCTGCCGCTGATGTTCAGGCTGCAACTGTCATTAAATAAAGTGCCGGTGCCAATCAGCGCCAGCGAACTTTTCGCATCGGCCTTTGCGTTCTGGCGATGGTTAATAAAAGTGATTTCGCTTTGCCACTGGCTGCACTGTTCTTTAAGTTCCCACGCCGGACGAGCATGAATACCGTTAGGCAAAGGACAGAGAAATTGAATCGTTAACATAACCGCTCCGGGTTAATCAGGAGATCATCTGAAATCCGTCAGTTGAACAACCGTCTCACGGGTAAGACGTTGAATAAGGGCAGATAAAAGTTGCTGCATCTGCAAAATGTCACGGCAATCGGCAATCGATGCGGCGCAATGTCCGTGGCGGGTGGCAGGCCCCATCACCACTGTGGGTACGCCAGTGCCGGTTAAATGCACCGCTCCACCGTCCGTGCCGCCGTTGCTGAACATATCTGCCTGTAACGGCACGCCAATTTCTGCCGCCACGGTTTCAATCCACGCGGTAAGTTTTGGCGGCGCAATCAGCGACTTGTCGCTTAACACCAGCATCGGCCCGTTACCAATCTGGCGATGGTTAGCCGCGCCATAATCAAAGTTTTTCGCCCAGCAGGCGGTATCCAGCACAATCGCAACGTCCGGTGACACCGCGCGGGTAGCGGTTTGCCCGCCGCGTAAGCCGACCTCTTCGCTGGAGCTGGCCACCAGCCACACTTCCGCAGGCAGTTCGGCGTCGTGCAGCTCACGCAGTAACGTCACCAGCAGATAGCAACCGAGGCGGTCATCAAAGGCTTTCCCCATCACTCGCTGGTGGGGTAGAACCTGAAAAGTTGTATCAAAGGTGACGCGATCGCCTGGACGAATTCCCGCCTGCATCACTTCGTCATACGAGCGAGCGCCAATGTCCACGCGCATGGTGCTGACGTCATTTCCCTGCCGGTCGCCATCAAGCAGACCGGGAATTTTGCACTCTTCACGGGTGGTGATGCGCACCGGCTGCAGCTGGCGGGCAGCCATGCGCACGTTACCAACTGGCAGCACATCAATCGCCCCTTCGCGGGAGATGCTGCGCACCATAAATCCCACTTCATCCATATGCGCACAGATCATCACCTTCGGACCTGTCGATTCATTGAGGCGGATCAGCACCGATCCCAGGCCGTCAAATCGCACTTCTTTTTGCAGGCGATCCGCTTCTTCCAGCAGGATCTGCCGCACTTCCTGTTCCGAGGAGGCGATCGCATCTGCCTCGCTCAACGCTTTTAATAACGATAAATCCATTATGCCTCTCCCGTGAGCAACACTGTTTTCGGCATGGCGTAGAGCACTTCTGCGCCTTGCGGGGTGACCAGTACAACATCCTCGATGCGCACGCCCCCTTGCCCTGGCAAATAAATCCCCGGCTCCACGGTCAGTAACATGCCTGGCTGTAGCGTCGTGGTGTCCCGCGGTGAAAAACGCGGATCCTCATGGACTTCAATACCGATAGCATGACCGGTGTTATGACCGAAATTGTCACCAAATCCAGCCTCGGTAATCACCCGGCGCGCGGCGTCGTCAACCTGCTGGCAGCGCACGCCGGGGCGAATCGCGGAGATTGCTGCGAGCTGTGCCTGCAGGACAATTTGATAGACGTTAAACAGCGGGTGAGATTCGGCGCTCACCCCTTCGCCATTCACCAGCAAGGTGCGCGTCATATCAGAGCAGTACCCCTGATAGAGCGCACCAAAATCAAGAGTGACAAACTCGCCCGCTGCAACAATCTTGTCGCTGGCTTTACCGTGCGGCAGCGCCCCACGCCAGCCGCTGGCGACAATGGTATCGAAAGAGGCTTTTTCTGCGCCCTGCTGGCGCATAAACCACTCCAGTTCAGCGGCTATCTCGCACTCGCTCATTCCCGCCTGAATAAAGCGGCGAATATGCTCTGCACCGCGATCGGCAATCCCACAGGCGAGGCGGATTTTCTCCACCTCCTCTGGCGTTTTGATTTGCCGCAGCACATCCGGCGTGGCGCTTACCAGTTTCGCATTGAGTTCAGACTGCCAGCGGTGCGCGGTTTCCCAACTCACCTGCTGGCCTTCAAAACCGAGCGTTTGCAACTGCTCATCGGCAATGATTTGATTGACGATAGTGGTAAGCGTGTTCGTCGCGTCAAGCAAATGCAGCTGGTAGCCTTGCGTGCGGGCTTCTACATCCGCGTAGTAGCGCGAATCCACCAGAATGTGCGCACTTACACGGCTAATCACCACATAGCCTGATCCGGTGGAGATCCCCAGATGCGGCTGTTTGTTCTGCCGTGAGGAGAGAAGCACCGCATCCAGTTGTTGCGCCTTAAGCCAGTCACGCAGCGAAGCGAGTAATGTCATCTGGATTTTTCCTTCTTACAGGCTATCGATTAACAATTTACCTTTGCGGAACATCATCAGACGCAGGAACACCACCATCAGCGCAGTTATGACTGCCCCCAGCGCGATCCCCGCCATGTAGACGCCGAGGTTAGTGACCAGCGGCCATGCCCAGATAGCGGACTCCGGGAACCATTGCACTGCGCCCAGCCAGACAGCGGCGGTTGAGCCGACAATCGCGCCGACCATATACGACGGAATGGCGGTGATGGGGCTTTCCAGCGCAAACGGAATCGCACCTTCACTGATCCCCATAAAGGCAAGGAACATGGCGGTTTTACCCTGCGGATAAAGCTGAGCGTTGAACAGGCGTTTGCCGGTTAAACGACGGTCAATAATGGTCGCCAGACCCAGACCAATCGGCGGAATAACGATAGCGATAGAACGTGCGGTGACCGGTAATACGTGGTCCGTGGTAAAGCTGAAGGCAACGAAACCTGCGGCTTTGTTGATCGGGCCACCAAGGTCGATTGCTGTCGCCGCGGCGATCCCCATCGCGTACATCAGCGCGCCCTTCTCACCTGCGGCAGTCAGCACGGTACGAATACCGCCGTTGATCCAGCCGCCAAAGGGGGTGATGACGTAGTACATCGCCAGCATGACAAAAATGGCGGAAAGAATCGGTAGCAAAAAAGTGGTTTTGAACGCTAACAGGAAATCCGGTAACTGGATTTTCTGGTTCATCCATTTCACAAGGTAACCGGCAACGATAGAAATAATCAGCGCACCAATGAAGGTGGACGGCACCGGCGAAGAGGTCGCCCATTGCATAGTGCTGGGATCGAAGTTCAGCAGTTGCGTCGGCTGGGTAGACATCAAGCCGCCAATAAAACCAGCCGGGAACGCCAGTTTGCCGCCGATAGAGTTCGCCACAAAAGCGGCAAACATCGGAATGGCGAAACCAAACAACACGCCGCCGAAGGACTGCGACAGCCAGGCAAATTTCAGTAAGGAAAGGTCGAAACCGGAGAATTTCCCGCTATTAAGAGCATCCATGATGCCGATATCAGCAGGAATTTTAAGCCAGCTATAAGCAATAAGCTGGCTGAAAGCGAGGATCACACCGCCCATAATTAAGGTCGGCACCATGCGTGAAATCCCTGACATCACATGCTGCGGGAGTTCACCCCAGAAGCTGCTTTTAGAGGCCTGCGGATTCTTAACTGCCGCTGCCGCACCGGATGCGCCAGGCACAACGGTTGCACTGCGTTTTTTAATGGCCATAACAATTATCCCTGTCGAATATTACTGTTGTTCAGAGGCAATCATCTCTTCGATTTCTTTGATGATGCCCGCAGCGTTTTTAATTGCGTCCTGCAAAGTGATTTCATAAACGTCGCGTGATTCGAAACGTTCGTTATCTTCCGGGGTAACCGCCACGGAGTGGATGATGATAGTCGCTTCGGCGATATCCTGCGCCGTCAGGCGATTCTGGATACCGTCCGCGCCCTGGGTTTCAATTTTCACTTCATAACCGGCTTCTACCGCTGCTTCTTCCAGCGCCTGAGCGGCCATAAAGGTGTGAGCCAGGCCCATTGGGCAGGCACATAAGGCAATCAGTTTCTTACTCATCGTTAATTCCTCGTTTAGTGATAGTTGACGAGTGAAATTATGAACGTGCAAAACAAATCGCCGTTACCAGACAAATAATGCATTTACTGGAGAATTAATCCCGCTGTACGGAAGTGTGACGCAGGTCGGCCTTGTGAGGGGACACAAAGAAAAATTGAATTAACTGTATGATTTAAAAGATTATCGGGAGAGTTATCTCCCGATATAACAGGAAGGATTTACAGAATGTGACCTAAGGTCTGGCGTAAATGTGCACCGGAACCGAGAAGGCCCGGATTGTCATGGACGATGAGATACACCGGAATATCATGGACATATTCTTTAAAGCGCCCTTTATCTTCAAATGCGGCACGAAAACCAGAGGCTTTGAAGAACTCAAGGAAGCGCGGCACGATACCGCCCGCAATAAATACGCCGCCAAATGTCCCGAGATTGAGCGCCAGATTGCCGCCAAAACGACCCATAATCACACAAAATAGCGACAACGCGCGGCGACAATCGGTGCAGCTGTCAGCCAGCGCGCGTTCAGTAATATCTTTTGGCTTGAGATTTTCTGGCAGGCGGTTGTCGGCTTTCACAATCGCGCGATACAAATTCACCAGCCCAGGACCAGAAAGCACGCGCTCTGCCGAAACATGACCAATTTCTGCACGCAGTATTTCGAGGATAATGGCCTCTTCTTCACTATTCGGCGCAAAATCAACGTGACCGCCTTCGCCTGGCAAGCTTACCCAACGCTTATCGACATGGACCAGATGCGCAACCCCAAGCCCCGTTCCGGCACCGTAAACCGCAATAGGCTTACCTTCGACCGGTTCTGCGCCACCAAACTGAATCAGATGCTCTTTTTTCAGCATCGGGATCGCCATCGATACAGCGGTAAAATCGTTAATAATTTCCAGATGGCTAAAACCGAGATTCTTTTTCATTTCGGCAATTGAGAACGCCCAGGTATGGTTGGTCATTGCCACCCAGTCACCGGTAATTGGGCAAGCGATGGCAATACAGCCGTCTTTCACCTCGACCTTATGTTCTTCAAGATAAACGCGAATGACCGCTTCGAGGCTGGGGTAATCAAGCCCTGAATAGGTCTTAGCCTGCGAGATTTCACCACTGGCAATATCACACAGAGCAAGACGTGCGTTGGTGCCGCCCACATCACCGACTAATGCATACTTTGTCATTCTTCAACTGCTCCGCTAAAGTCAAAATAATTCTTTCTCACACTGTAAATACCTGGGGGCATAACAACAACGCCGGAAAGGCAGGCTCCCTGTAAATATCGATCTGGGTCACACAATTACTTTATCGTTTCAGCACCAATTGCAGCGATGCCTTTTTGCAAGCTGGGCAAACTAAGTATCTGACCCCGCATAAGGAATAGAACATGCTCCATCCGCGAGCCAGAACCATGTTGTTATTATCGCTCCCCGCCGTGGCAATTGGGATTGCGTCCAGTCTTATTCTGATTGTGGTGATGAAAATCGCCTCGGCATTACAGAATTTGCTCTGGCAACGACTGCCGGGAACTTTGGGGATAGCCCAGGATTCACCTTTCTGGATCATCGCCATATTAACGCTAACAGGTATTGCGGTGGGGTTGGTTATCCGTTTCAGCCAGGGGCATGCCGGACCAGACCCCGCCTGTGAACCGCTGATCGGCGCACCGGTTCCGCCCTCTGCGCTACCAGGGCTTATCGTAGCATTAATTCTTGGTCTTGCTGGTGGCGTCAGCCTGGGGCCAGAACATCCGATCATGACCGTCAATATCGCCCTTGCGGTTGCCATTGGCGCTCGTCTGTTACCGCGCGTCAACCGAATGGAGTGGACTATTTTAGCCTCTGCCGGAACCATCGGCGCGCTGTTTGGCACACCTGTTGCGGCGGCGTTGATATTTTCGCAAACCTTAAATGGCAGTAGTGAAGTTCCGCTATGGGATCGTCTTTTTGCGCCGTTAATGGCGGCAGCAGCTGGTGCACTTACTACCGGATTATTTTTCCATCCCCATTTTTCACTGCCCATTGCGCATTACGGACAAATGGAAATGACCGATATTCTCAGCGGTGCAATTGTCGCGGCGATTGCCATCGCAGCAGGGATGGTCGCCGTATGGTGCTTACCACGGTTGCACGCGATGATGCATCAAATGAAAAATCCGGTGCTCGTGCTGGGTATTGGCGGATTTATTCTCGGTATTCTGGGGGTTATTGGTGGACCAGTTTCGCTGTTTAAAGGGCTGGATGAGATGCAGCAGATGGTGGCAAATCAGGCTTTCAGCACCAGCGATTACTTTTTGCTGGCGGTGATTAAACTTGCCGCCCTGGTCGTTGCTGCCGCCAGTGGCTTTCGCGGTGGGCGAATCTTCCCGGCAGTGTTTGTCGGGGTGGCATTAGGGTTGATGCTGCATGAGCACGTTCCCGCCGTTCCAGCGGCAATAACCGTTTCCTGCGCTATTCTCGGCATCGTGCTGGTGGTAACACGCGATGGCTGGTTAAGTCTTTTTATGGCGGCAGTCGTTGTACCCAATACCACATTGCTACCGCTGCTCTGTATCGTCATGCTTCCGGCATGGCTGTTATTAGCAGGTAAGCCGATGATGATGGTCAATCGTCCGAAGCAACAGCCACCCCACGATAACGTTTAGCAAAAAATGCTCTCCTTTATGATTTAAGAGTTATGGCGATGATACGGGGCTTTACCTCCCCGTAATATTGCGTTAACAGGCCGCTGACGGCTTCGATCGTGAAGGAGAATAACAATGTTCAGGTCACTGTTTCTGGCGGCCGCCCTGATGGCATTTACCCCGCTTGCGGCAAACGCAGGTGAAATCACCCTACTGCCATCAATCAAATTACAAATTGGCGATCGCGATCATTACGGTAATTACTGGGATGGTGGTCACTGGCGCGACCGTGACTACTGGCATCGCAATTATGAATGGCGTAAGAACCGCTGGTGGCGTCATGATAATGGCTACCACCGTGGCTGGGATAAGCGTAAAGCGTATGAGCGTGGCTATCGTGAAGGCTGGCGCGATCGTGACGATCATCGCGGAAAAGGCCGCGGACATGGACACCGCCATTAAACACATTCGCCAATGGAGCACAATGCCTGATGCGACGCTAGCGCGTCTTATCAGGCCTACAAACCGGCTCTTTAACGCGTAGGGCGGATAAGGCGTTTACGCCGCATCCGCCAATAGTGCCAGATGCGACGCTCATTCAACTACAATCCCAGCGCCGTCCCCACCAACAACCAGATATTCAGCGCCACTACCAGCACCACAATCACCCAGCCTGTCTGTTTTACGCGTTTACTGTTCACCAGATCGCCCATCAACTTACTGTCACTGGTAAAAATCAGCAGTGGAACCAGCGCCAGAGCGATACCAAAACTTAACAGCACCTGACTCATAACCAGAATCCGTGTCGGATCTAATCCCATCAGAATGACAATAAATGACGGCAGCATGGTGACTGTACGACGCACCCACAGCGGGATATGAAAGCGAATGAAGCCCTGCATCACCACCTGCCCCGCCAGTGTCCCCACCACCGTTGAGGACAGTCCGGCAGCAACCAGGCTTAATCCAAAGACCGTTGCCGCAGCATGGCTTAACAACGGTTGCAGCGTCAGGTAAGCCTCATCAAGATCGGCAACACCAGTATGACCTGAAAAATGGAACGCCGCCGCAGCTGTAGCCATCATCGCCAGATTGACAAAACCGGCAATAGTCATGGCGATAGCCACATCCCATTTGGTGGCGGAATAACGTTGTTGACGAGAACCGCCATGTAAATGTTGAGTGAGCGAAGAGTGCAAATAAATCACATGCGGCATAATCGTCGCCCCTAACACGCCTGCTGCCAGGAAGACCGCTTCCGAAGTAGGTAAACTCGGGATCACCATTCCTTTACCCAGCTGCGCCAGGTTAGGCTGGGAGAAAATCAACTCGACAATGTAAGCCGCGGCAACAAACAACAGTAACCCACCAATCACTTTCTCCAGCGGTTTTTGCCCGCGACGTTGCAGCATTAAAATCAGGAAAGTCGCGATCCCCGTCAGCACCGCGCCCTGCAACAACGAAACACCAAGAATGAGTTTAAAACCGATCGCCGCACCAATAAATTCCGCCAGGTCGGTTGCCATCGCAATAATTTCTGCCTGAACCCAATAGAACCACACTACGGGACGCGGATAGTGATCACGAATCTGCTCCGCCAGATTTTTACCGGTGGCAATCCCCAGTTTGGCAGAGAGGATCTGAATCAGCATCGCCATCAGGTTGGCCCAAACGACAACCCACAGTAGCTGATAGCCGAAGCTGGCACCCGCCTGAATATTGGTCGCAAAGTTACCGGGATCGATATAACCAATCGCCGCAATAAACGCAGGTCCCATTAATGCGAGCCTCATCTTGCGCGCCGCCCGTCCGCTGCTACTCTCAACGCGATAGTTCGTCATCTTGTGCCTCTAAAACATAGCCTTTGCTATGTTTCATGCTATGCCAAATGAGAATGATTATCAAATCCATTTAAATGGGTTGTGGTGATTTCTCTGATAGACCAGGATTATGACTACGAAAAGATTGATGACTTGAATGTTATGGTTATGTTTAATGTTAGCACATTTACATAACTTTCAGCTTCCATACACAACATAGCAGAAATGTATGACAGCTCACTATTTTTGAAGCTTGTCACAGGACGTCATTATAGTGTGTGTCAGATCTCGTTTTCCTTAACCATGTTACATAGAATGTGCACGGAAATTTAACCTGCCTCATATTTGGAGCAAATATGGACCGCGTCCTTCATTTTGTACTGGCACTTGCCGTTGTTGCGATTCTCGCACTGCTGGTAAGCAGCGACCGCAAAAAAATTCGTATCCGTTATGTTATTCAACTGCTTGTTATCGAAGTGTTACTGGCGTGGTTCTTCCTGAACTCCGACGTTGGTTTAGGCTTCGTGAAAGGCTTCTCCGAAATGTTCGAAAAACTGCTCGGATTTGCCAACGAAGGGACTAACTTCGTCTTTGGTAGCATGAATGATCAAGGCCTGGCATTCTTCTTCCTGAAAGTGCTGTGCCCAATCGTCTTTATCTCTGCATTGATCGGTATTCTCCAGCACATTCGCGTGTTGCCGGTGATTATCCGCGCAATTGGTTTCCTGCTCTCCAAAGTCAACGGCATGGGCAAACTGGAATCCTTTAACGCCGTCAGCTCCCTGATTCTGGGTCAGTCTGAAAACTTTATTGCCTATAAAGACATCCTCGGCAAAATCTCCCGCAATCGTATGTACACCATGGCAGCAACGGCGATGTCCACCGTATCTATGTCCATCGTTGGTGCATACATGACGATGCTGGAGCCGAAATATGTCGTTGCGGCGCTGGTACTGAACATGTTCAGCACCTTTATCGTGCTGTCGCTGATCAACCCTTACCGTGTTGATGCCAGTGAAGAAAACATTCAGATGTCCAACCTGCACGAAGGTCAGAGCTTCTTCGAAATGCTGGGTGAATACATTCTGGCAGGTTTCAAAGTGGCCATTATCGTTGCCGCGATGCTGATCGGCTTTATCGCCCTGATCGCCGCGCTGAACGCACTGTTTGCCACCGTGACTGGCTGGTTTGGCTACAGCATCTCCTTCCAGGGCATCCTGGGCTACATCTTCTATCCGATTGCATGGGTGATGGGTGTTCCTTCCAGTGAAGCACTGCAAGTGGGCAGTATCATGGCGACCAAACTGGTTTCCAACGAGTTCGTTGCGATGATGGATCTGCAGAAAATTGCCTCTACACTCTCTCCGCGTGCTGAAGGCATCATCTCTGTGTTCCTGGTTTCCTTCGCTAACTTCTCTTCAATCGGGATTATCGCAGGTGCAGTTAAAGGCCTGAATGAAGAGCAAGGTAACGTGGTTTCTCGCTTCGGTCTGAAGCTGGTTTACGGCTCTACCCTGGTGAGTGTGCTGTCTGCGTCAATCGCAGCACTGGTGCTGTAAGACCATGACTAGTCCTGATATAAGTTGACACTTTTCTGTCTGTAAAACGCCTGATGAACG
>OATE01000085.1_pt1 | contig 69281 bp, 67 predicted proteins | sample 1475901 | NCBI WGS metagenome assembly OATE01 (sample SAMEA2579944, study PRJEB22360) | human gut metagenome | reverse complement strand
AAGCACGCCGCCAGCGTTCGTCCTGAGCCAGGATCAAACTCTCCAAGATATCTTGGAGCTATTTGCTAGCTCGTTTTCGTTGTTGTCTCTAACCGAAGTTAGTGACTAGAATTTATTTGGTTGGTTTCAACGTTGTTGAAACCCGCACTCTGGCTATGTTCATTTCGTTAAAAATGATTACCTTACATTGTTCAGTTTTCAAAGATCTGTTTCATCGCTTTAATGCGACGTCTTATATAGATTACCACGTCATAAAGTTCATGTCAACTACTTTTTTAGAAGTTTTTTGAAATTTGTTATGTTAATAACTTTTCAAATTAAACTCGCTTGTAATTGTCATGCCCTGTTTTAGCGACTTGATTAGTATACCGATTTCCGAACGGTTCGTCAACCCCTAATTTTAATTTTTTTCAGAAAATTTAAACCCATGCCGCAGAACCTGTTTTCAACGGCATGGGTGTCGCTACACGTTAATCAATAATGTATTCTTTTAAATTAAAGTCTTACCTGCCCCGGAATTAATAACCGGCAGCATACGCTACTGCACTAAACGCGGCCATTTGACCTTCGCCGACTGCCTTAGCTACCTGTAACGGTGTACCCACTACATCACCGGCAGCAAATAAACCTTTAAAATTAGTTTCCATATGACGATTAACGGCAACCGAATTACCGTCAAGAATCACGCCTTCCACCAAGTTTTCAGGCGGATACGTATCGCGCAAGAAGAATACACCATCTACTGTCTTCATACCTTCATTAGTATGAATCGCCGTAACGGCCTTTTCACCTTCTACACTTTGTACAATCGCTTTTTTATGTACTACTACGGAAGCAGGTAATGTATCGAGCCATTCTCTCGGCAGTTGTAATGCACCACCGATATAAAGATTCATATTTTTAGCTAAAGACGCTAACAATTCCACATCCTGCTGATAAGCCAATGTATTAATATATACGGCTATATCCTTGTCTTCAAAAAAGTGACCGTCACAGCTGGCGCAGTAACTTACACCACGCCCGAGCAAAGCACGTTCACCGGGAACGGTTTTACTCATGGCTACACCGGTAGCCAAAATTACACTTTTTGCTTGAAACACATTATCGGCTGTCATCAATGTAAACGGTTCGCCGATAAAAACGGACTGAACCCTTTCTTTTACAATAACAGGCTCATAAGACAATGTCTGTTCCAATAAATTTTCCATAAAATCTATACCACTAATGGTCATAATCCCAGGAATATTATTAATTTTAGAGGCACGTCGTAATTTATCACCAAAGCCGGCAGCTTCAAATAATACCACCGATTTATTGTGAACACGTGCGGTTAAAGCGGCTGATAAACCGGCGGGACCGCCGCCTACAATAGCCACATCAAAAACTGCCATATCTGTCCCCTTGCATTAGAATTAGTAAAAAATGGCTGACCACTTGCTGTAACAAGTAGTCAGCCCATAAAAAATACCTTGACGGTGACCGCTCGGGGCGTAAAAGTATTTAGTCCTTTATATCGTAAATTTAAAGCCTTGTGCTTCTGCTTGTTGTATTAATTTTTGTCTTAACGGAACTGCCTTTTTACCGGCAATCTGTTTAGTAAACGAATCTACACGGCGATTCATATCGCGCATGTCATAATACTGTTCCATTTCTTCATCGTAATCTTCCAACAATTCCAGATACGAGTCAAATACAGTATATGAATCATCAAATACATTAGCTTCACGAGGCATCCGCGGTTTTAATTGCGGCTTCTGGTTTGGTACGCCAATACCGAGTCCTACTACCGGGAATGTTAATTCCGGCAATTTTAAAAGCTCGATCATCTTAGGTACATTATTTAGGATACTGCCGAAATAAACAGTACCGAAGCCGCCAAGCTCTGCAGCCGCTACCATATTCTGCGCTGCAATAGCTGCATCCATCCAGCCTTGGAAGAAACGATCACTATCACGTTCACTGTCGCTCGTTACACCTTGTTCACGAGCTATGCGTGAGTTACGGTACGCATCGACTATAAAGATAAATAGTTCCGGTACCCGTGCTACATACTCCTGGTTGCAAACTTCCGCAATAGCCGCTTTCAATTCCGGATTTACGATGCGGATAATACTGAAACTTTGCATCCCCATGCTCGTAGCCGTCCGTTTTGCAATATCCAGTAATATACTCAGTTGTTGCGGCGGCATAGGACTGGATTTAAACTCACGAATAGTACGATGATTTAATAAAACGTCAATAGGATTCATAGGATCGTCTCCTTTACTAAAATACATCGCCCGACAAAGTCGGAGAACTGTATTTTACCACAGATTTCCGTCATATTGCATATCAAAATTATTACACAGTATGACAAAAATCATAATTATACTGTAAATGTCATTCTAATTAATACTATAAAACACCCTAGTATTTAATATCGAATTTTCTCTTTTTACAGTAACACTATTTAGTAGGCTTGTCTAGTCCTCAAATAATTGATAAAACAATCAATTATTTAGACAATTCCCCGCTTCCGCGCCAAAAGCCGCCTGCCATTATTCTTAAAACAGATATTAACTTTCACGATCATGAATACTATACTTAAAATATAACTAATGCATCTTTATATGTCAAGCAATATATAGTCATGCATAAATCATCACCAAATACTTATACTTATTTACTCTTATACGCTAAATCATCGATTTTCTTTAATTTTTTATTCAATAAATGACCAATCTGAAACAAAAATTGCCTAAATGTTTATAATTTGTTATACTACTTATATGGTAACGAAATTTATATTTCAGTTTTCAATTTCCATTTTTTAAAAATAAAAAGGAGTCCATTCACATGAAACTTCAATTAACTAAACATTTAACTCGCGGTCTTTTAATTGCAGCCTTAGCAGTAGGCTTCACCGGTTCTGCATTAGCAGCTGCACCAACTGATACAGATGCCCAAATCCATGTAAGCGGTACGGCAACCCGTTCCGTAGCACCAAACTATGCTATCCTTCGTTTAGGCATTACCAGCGAAGCTTCTACGGTAGGTGCTGCTAAAACAACTAACGATCGTGTTATGAGTGATTTGATTGCTCGCCTTGCTAATGTAGACATTACTAAAAACAACATTCAAACATCCTACTTCTCCGTTTCCCCTAAAAACGATTACAGCACTACTTGTGATCGTTCCGGAGACTCTGTTGTAGGTTATACCGTTTCCAATTCCGTAGCCGTTCGCATCAACGACTTGAACAAAATCAGCCAAGTTATCGATAATGCCGTAGCTGCCGGTGCCAATAACATTCAATCCCTCAGCTTCGAAGCCGATGTAGATCAAGCTTTAAATGACCAATTGACTGCTGAAGCTGTTAAAAACGGTCGTCATCAAGCTGAAGTCATTGCCGGTGCTTTGGGTCAACAATTGGCCGGTATTAAAGATGCTTCCGTAGGTGGCACTAACACTTACACTATGGAAAACTCCATGCGTCTTTATAAAGCATCAGACATGCTTGGTTCTTCCACCCCGGTAGAACAAGGTGAAATCACCGTAAGCAAGAATGTAGATTTAACATTCTATGTTCGTTAATTTGCTATTCACAACAGATTCGTTTAATTAATCACATAAATACTAAAGCCGAGTTCAAATGAACTCGGCTTTTTTCATATCCGCATAGATTTTATGGCTTACGCTTATATTTGCTTTATTATAAGGGTAGAACGTACAAGCTAAATAATCTAAATTATTCTTCCGGTACAATGCCCACATGAACCGCTACGATACCACCGGTTAATTCATAATAGGCAGCGTCTTTATACCCCACTTGCTTAAAGTATTCAAGCACCTTAGATTGATGTGGATAACGACGCAAGGATTCGGGGAGCCATGCATAGGACGACTGATCCTTACTGAGCTTGCCCAATACCGGCAAAATCTTTTCAAAATATAAGTAATACAACTGCTTAAAACCGATAACTGTCGGTTTTGCCAATTCTAACGTAACAACGCGACCACCCGGTTTGACCACACGTTTCATTTCGCTGAGTGTTTTAATAATATCCGGCACATTACGCAAAGCAAACGCACTCATGGCACAATCGAAGGTATTCGCTTCATACGGTAAATTCATGGCATCCCCTTCCACTAAATTAACCTTATCAAGCAAACCGGCTTCAGCCAAACGCACCTCTCCTTGGGCGAGCATTTCCGGACTGAAATCCAAGGCCTCAATATGAAGGCTTGGCATTTGACGCAGTGCTTCCTTAGTTAACATACCGGTACCGCAAGCAACGTCCAAAATATTCATATTTTCATTTAAAGCCATTTTTTCTACGGCAAAACGACGCCAATAAGAATCTTGGTGAAAACTCAACAAAGAATTCATCAGGTCATAATGTTTAGCTATATGTGAAAAAACGCCTTGTACAAAAACTTCCTTTTCCGCATGGTTGGAAAAGGTCAGTGACTGCTCTTTTGTATTCCCTTGCATATATTCTTCACTCACAATCTTTTTAAAACCTACATACCTACCATAATACTATATCAATCATCTTACTAATCATAAGGAACTGCCATTCCAAACCATAATTAATCATCTGATTAATCTCCGTACATCTTATTGTACCATATCTCATTTATATTTTGATGATTTTTTTCATTATTGCGTTTCTATAGTATAACCAATAGTTCTATAATTTGTAAAGTAAATGGTCTCTCAAAAAATTAATAATCAGCTGAAATAGCCTGTACTAAAATTTATCTTCAAAATATTTTTACTTTAATCAAATTGCCTCTTGATAACATTTGTTGTCCGTATTATAATGACATATGTCCATTACAAATGTATTATTTTTTTTGAGTGTCTAAGGAGAGATTATTATGAAAGCAATTTTACAAGTGTTTAACCGAGTCAAACTGATTTATCAAATCATGATAGGGCTGGCCATCGGTATTTCTGTGGCCCTGATTAATCCGTCAGTTGGTAAAGACTTGTCACTGCTGGGGATCATCTTTGTAGGCGCCTTAAAAGGGATTGCACCTTTATTGGTATTCTTCCTTGTTATCGCTGCCGTTTGCCGTCATCGGGCCAATCAAAAAACAGGCATGAAAAAAATCATCCTTATGTATATGATTGGTATGTTCCTATCGGCCTTAATCGCCGTTTTTGCCAGCTACCTCTTCCCGGCCACTCTTCATTTAGTGACTGCAGCTGAAGATGCCAAAGCTCCGCAAGGCATCGCGGAAGTATTGATTACCTTATTACGTAATATCGTAGATAATCCGCTTCATGCCATCATGACCGGTAACTACATCGGTATTTTAGGTTGGGCCGTTGTTATCGGCTTTGCCCTTCGTCATGCAACCGAAGAAGTAAAAAATCTGTTTGTAGGTATTTCCGATGCGATTACCATGGTTGTACAATGGGTTATTCGCTTGGCTCCGTTCGGTATTATGGGCCTCGTTGCCGAATCCATTTCCACCAGCGGTATTGAAGCGTTAGTTGAATATGCTGTATTATTAGGGACATTATTAGGCAGCATGTTCTTCGTAGCCCTTGTTGTAAATCCTATTATTGTTTACTTGGTTATGCGCCGTAATCCATTCCCACTTACCTTTAAATGTTTACGTGAATCCGGTATTACCGCATTCTTTACGCGCAGTTCCGCTGCCAATATTCCGGTTAATATGAATATGGCCAAACGCCTCGGCTTATCCCCTGATACTTACTCCATCGCTATTCCTTTGGGAGCTACAATCAATATGGCCGGTGCCGCTATTACTATTACTATTATGACCTTAGCAGCCGTTAATACTCTTCATATTCCGGTGGATTTCGGTACTGCTATCTTATTAAGTATTATCGCAACAATCGGTTCCTGCGGTGCTTCCGGTGTAGCCGGCGGTTCCCTCTTATTGATTCCGCTTGCTTGTAGCTTATTTGGTATTTCCAACGATATCGCCATGCAGGTTGTTGGTGTTGGTTTCATCATCGGCGTTCTTCAAGACTCCACGGAAACTGCTCTTAACTCCTCCACCGATATTCTCTTTGTAGCTGCTGCCGACTTCGCTGAACATGGTTATCCTGAAAACCTCAACGAAGATCAGTCCAAAGTTGTTTTAAATAAAACAATTGAAGCGTAAGCACAAAAACAATGTATCCGTTTTTAACTAAAAAGTATGAAGCCAAACAGCTGAATGCTCATTTATAAAAACACCTACACAAAAAAGGATGGCCGTTCACTCACCCCGGTGAGGAACGGCCATCCTTTTATTTTACAATTTCATATTTTTTAATTATTACCGACTCATTTTATTAGTCGTGAATATTTTCAGTACCCGTATAGCTGTGTTCCGGTGTAATCGTCACTACATAAGAAGAATCCATAGCCTGCAAAATATTGGTAATGGCCTTGGCAATCTCATCCATTCGTTTGCAATCATCATTCGGTACCACCAAATCAAAGATGATATGCGTTTTATCATCATTTTGAACGGCCCGTAAATCATGAAGACTCAGTCGATTATCATAAGCTTTAACAACGGCATGAATTTTATCATAAAGTTCCATCGATTCTTTGGTAATCAATAACGGATCCATGTGAATAGTAAGCTGTATATATAATTGCTTTTGCGCATCCCGTTCAATACGATCAATCAGATTGTGACTCTTAATCACGTCTTCTTTCGCATCTACTTCCACGTGAATGCTGGCAAATACATGGCCGGGACCGTAATCGTGAATCATTAAATCATGAATGCCGAGCACACCCGGATAGGATTTAACAAAATTGGCAATATCATTAACCATTTCAGGATTCGGTTCATTCCCCAACAAGCGATTGATGGCATCGGACAATACATGATAGCCGGCACGACCGATCATGAGCGAAACAATAGCCCCTAAGTAACCGTCAATCGGGAAATCAAGCAAACCGCCTACTACCAAACCTACGGTAATACCTAAAGTAGCCCATACATCAGACAAGCATTCCAAACCATTTGCCTGTAAAATCGGTGAATTAATACGAATACCGATGTTCTTAAAAAATGTATAAAGCCATATTTTGAGACCCATTGCACACAACATAACAATGAATGCCCATAAAGAGAATTCTACCATCTGCGGATTCATGATACGATCAATGGCTTCCAAAAATAACTGTGTGGCTAACACAAATAATAAAACAGAAAATCCTATGGACAACAGATATTCAATACGTCCATGTCCATATGGATGCTCTTGGTCGGCCCTTTTGGCGGAAAACCGAAAACTCAATAAGGATATGGCAGAACCGCCCGCATCGGCTACGTTGTGAATACCGTCACTAATCATAGCAATGGATCCTACCAATAAACCGACAATAATTTCACCGATACAGATAGTTAAATTCGTAATAATCCCTACAATGCTGGTTAAATTTCCATATTTTGTTCGTACGGCCGGTGCTTTCACACAGTCATAATCTTTTATAAACCATCGTATTATTTGTTCTTGCATTATTGTCCCCACCAAATTTTAAAACTTTTAAAACTCAAACACATACGCATATATATTTCTAAACAGGCTTATGAAGAGGCCCATTTAAGATTCTTATTCATCTCTCAATGAATAATCATTATTTACTTAAAATAGTATACACTGTTTCTCATCGATTATCAATACATATTTTTGTAAAAAATACCCTCCTCAAGAAACGTATCATAAAGAACTTGTAAACTAAGATCTCTACTATATAATACGCCTCATCAAGGAGGGTTTCAAATTATATTATATGTTTATAACAGTGAAATTTTAGATTTGTGCCCAGTAAATTTTAAAATTTATAAACAATAAATCTAACAGCTTTTAATTCAGTAATTTTTCAGCTTACCAACGTTTTTCGTAATAAACCTGAGTCCACATAGCAACTTCCGAAAGTCCGGGATGTGGTGTCATAGTTTCCCCAACCGTAATTACGGAATGAGGATCCATTTTGCGAACCAAACCTTCACTACGTAACTGTTTAGTCAACTCAGAGCCGATTTCTTCATTAATTGGTGTCAACGGTGTATCGCCACTGTTTAATAAGTTAACATATGGCTGGAACAAGATGGATGCTTGTGGGCCGATAATATGAATACCTAAAATGTTGTTAGTCTTGGTATCCACTACAATTTTTGCAAAACCGTCATTTTCATCACCCGGATCAAAACCTAAAGCAAAGCCCTTAGCCGAAGAAGAATAGAAGTTTTTACCGGTTTTTACAGTATAGCCCTGTTCAATGGCTTCTTTTTCGGTAAGGCCTACATGACCTACTTGTGGATAAGTAAAGGTAACAGCCGGTACCAAATCATAACGAGCCCAACGGAAATCCTGTGGTGATTCTGCATGATATAAGTTATGAGCAATGATGTCCCCTTCATAATTTGCCTTATGACGGAATGGCGCTTCCCCGTTCACATCGCCCATAGCATACACGCCATCAACCGAAGTTTCTAAAAATTCATTTGTTACAATCCAACCGCCACGTTTTGTCTTAATGGAGGTATTTTCCAATTTCAACTCTTCCGTAGCCGGTTGAATGCCGGATGCCATGAGAATTTCTTCGCCGCGTACTTCACGAACTTCACCGGATTTACGGTCGCGAATCACTACAACTTTTTCACCGTTTTCTACGCGAACTTCTTCCGGCTCCTGATTTAAAATAATCTCAATACCCAAACGAGACAGATCTTTATAAATTTGTTCGGAAATTTCTTCATCTTCTTTAGGCAATAAGCGCACATTATGCTGGATCAAGGTTACTTTAGTACCTGCTGCCGCAAATACATGAGCGAATTCGGTGCCGATAGGACCACCACCCATTACAACCAAAGATTTAAGCGGTTTCTTAGGATATTTATCACCAAATAAAGTTTCACTGCTCATATAACCGGCTTCTTCCAAGCCTTTAAGCGGGTTAACTTTAGTATGACCACCGACACCCAATACAATAATCGGTGCGGTAATTTCTTCAGTTACTTCACCGCTGTTCATTTTTACTGTCAATACTTTATCGCGTACAAAGCTGGCCGCACCACGATACAAGTCAACATTTTCAAATCTGTCATAGTAAGCTTCTACGCCTTTGCTTTCATCGATTTTTTGCCAAACACGTTTAGACATTAAGTCCCAATCAATAGTAGCCGGTTGCACTTTAACACCGATTTTAGGCAATTCTTCAATTTCACGAACCGCATCTGCTACGGTAACCATTACCTTCGTAGGAATGCAACCGCGTGTTAAGCAAGTACCGCCGAATTTTCCTTTTTCAATAATAGCGACTTTCTTACCTTTAGCAATGGCCGCATCAGCTACCAAAGTAGCGCCGCCGGTACCGATGACAATAATATCATAAGTCTTCATGTTATGACCTCCAATGTTAAGTATTTTTAATGATTTACAATCAATAATTATAATCAATTATCTTTGAACCTATTATATCATATCGATAGATATAAATAAAGAGATGTATACATTAATATTTTCAAGTAATTTTGTAATAATCTTAATAACATTGCCCATATAAAAACTCTCTGTATCAGTGTTTCCAAGGGAGTAGCAACACCAATAAACAGAGAGCTTTTATAGAGGTCTATATCAAGTTAGAATTCAAATTTTAACAGCCTTTTGCGAGACTTAAACCACTAAAGTCCGATTTCGAATAATAAACAAAATTCTGTAAGATCAAAATATTTGTTTATCTATCCGACTTTTGAATCAGATATCTAAGTCAACAACAGCTTCTACGGCTTCCAATAATGTACCGTCAGCTACAATTGCCGTAACTTTTTCCAGTTCTTTGAACATTTCAATGTCTTTATCATAGTCGATAAATTTATTGGCTTCGCGGACAGCTTTATAAGCTGCTGCTGTGCCGACACCCAATTGACCGCATTCTTCACGAAGGTCAATTGCCTGGCAAGCTGCCAAAATTTCGGTAGCCACAACGCGACGTACATTTTCGGCAATTTCCCCTGCCTTACGACCGGCATGAGCCCCCATACTTACCAAATCTTCCTGGTTTTCACAAGAAGGAATGGAATCTACGGAAGCCGGATGAGCAAGTACTTTATTTTCACTTACTAAAGCGGCGGCCGCATATTGAGTAATCATGAAACCGGAATTCAAACCGGAATGTTTAACGAGGAATGATGGGAACCCGCTCAACGAGTTATTGAGCAAGCGTTCCAAACGACGTTCCGAAACATTGGCGATTTCAGCAAGGCCGATGCCTAAGAAGTCAAACGGTAAAGCCATTGGTTCACCGTGGAAGTTACCGCCGGAGATTACATCGCCGTCCGGTAAAATAATCGGATTATCCGTTACGGAGTTAATTTCAATATCTACTTTTTCTTTTACAAAAGCCAACGCATCTTTGGAAGCGCCGTGAATTTGCGGTACACAGCGTAAGGAATACGGATCCTGCACACGTAATTCACCTTGCTGCGTAATATAAGTACTGCCCTTTAACAATTCGCGCATATTGTGAGCCGTATCCAATTGACCTTTATGAGGACGAATAGTGTGGATACGTTCATCATACGCATTGATAATACCGCGCATAGCTTCTGCCGATAAAGCAGCGGCTACGTCACTTAATTTCAATAAGCATAAGCCTTCCCAAAGAGCCAAAGCACCTACGGCAGTCAATACCGGTGTACCGTTGATAAGAGCCAAACCTTCTTTAGCTTCCAAAGCAATAATAGGGATGCCTGCCTTATCCATAGCTTCTTTACCGGTCAAGAGCTGTCCTTCATATTCCGCATCACCTAAACCAAGCATTGGCAATACCATATGAGATAACGGTGCCAAATCACCGGATGCACCGAGAGACCCTTTTTCAGGAATATACGGATGAACACCTTTATTGATCATGTTAATTAAAGTTTCCAAGGTTTCCAAGCGAATACCCGAATATCCTTTTACGAGTGCATTGGCACGAATAAGCATCATGGCACGAGTTGCTTCCCGGCTGAATGGTTTACCGAAGCCGCAAGAATGTGTGCGAATTAAGTTTTCCTGTAATTGTGAACAATCTTCTTTGGAAATATGAACGCGGCAGAGTGAACCGAAACCGGTCGTAATACCGTATACAACGGAGTTGCTGTTTACAATATTATCTACGATGGCTCGAGATTTTTTGATACTTTCAATAGCTGATTCCGCCAATTTAATTTTGGCATCATAACGAGAAACGGCTACCAATTCGGCTAAGGTTAGATCATGACCTGTCAATACAACTTCTTTAATGGATTTTACGGCTTTAATCATACTCTACATCTCCTATTAGTATCTATTTTACTACGTCTTTATTTACATTGACCCGACATCAATATGATATCTGTTAAATATCATATAACATTTACAAATTAGTATTTATTAACCTAACATTAAGGCACCGATTACGCCACCAACCATAAGGGTGATATCGTAGAAGATAAAGGTTGGTACGCAAGTATCCCAAATGTGGTTATGCTGACCATCGGCATTCAAACCGGATGTAGGCCCCAACGTGGAGTCGGAGGCAGGTGAACCGGCGTCACCTAAAGCAGCGGCAATACCGATTAAGAGGATAATGGCCGGTACGCCAAAACCTAATTCAAAGCCCATTGGAATGTAAATGGAGGCAATAACCGGAATAGTACCGAAAGAAGTACCGATACCCATGGTAATCAATAAACCAACCGCTAACATAAGAACGGCACCGGCGAATTTAGTATCGATTACGGAAGTGGTTGCTTCAACCAATGATTGAACCGACTGAGTTTCACGAAGAACATTGGCATAGCCGGCAGCTACGAGCATTACGAAGGCAATGAAGCCCATCATGCGAACACCGCCGTCCATCATTGTATCCATGTCTTTCCATTTAATACAGCCGGTAATTAACATAACAAAGAGGCCGCATAAAGCACCGATTGGCAAGGATTGGAAGTAAAGCTGAGCGGCAAACGCAACAGCGGCACCCAATAAAGCCAACCAACATTCTTTAGTCATGGTTACATCATCCGGATTTTCATCGGCACCGATAACAGGTAAATCTTCATAATGTCTGTCGCGAGCATAGAAGAATACGGCCAATACGAGACCTACCAACATGGAAGCCCCACCGATCCACATAACCGAAGCAATATCCTGAATCGCAACATCTACACCGTTTGCTACCATTTGGTCTTTAATAATTGTCATAAATAAAAGACCGAAACCAACCGGTAAGCTTACATACGGTGCTTTAAGACCGAATGTCAAAGCACAAGCTACAGCACGACGATCCAAATTCATATGATTCATTAAAACCAAAAGTGGCGGAATCAAAATAGGGATGAATGCAATGTGTACAGGAATCAAGTTTTGAGAGAAACAAGATACAAAGGCAATCAAGAATACAAAGGCAATTTTCTTATTCCCTACTACTTGAGTAATTTTACGAGATGCTACACCGGCGAGCCCGGAACGACCGATGGCTACGGCCAAAGCACCTAATAAAATATAGCTCAATGCAGTTTCAGCGTTACCACCCATACCGTTGATAAGCGAGCCTACCGTATCTTCAATCGACATACCGCCAATCGTTCCGCCTACCAAGGCAGCGACAATAACTGCTAAGAGAACATTCATTTTTAGCAAACAAATGACTGACATAACAATAACTGACACCACTATCGGGTTCATTAAAATATCCATACAGTTTCAACTCCTTTGCTAACCTTCATTAAATTGTAAGTAAATTTGTCCGGCCTGAGTAAATATTTACTTTTTATTAGTATACTTTAAATTTGTCCCAAAATGGTCAAAGTTTTTCAAAATTCTAAAATTGTCATCGAGTATCAAATGGAATAATCCGAAAAAAGTCCATTAAATGAAGAGACCGTCAATTACAAATTAGACATTCTTTCGACTATTTTTATTATGTTAGCGTGCTAAATCGCAAAACAAAAGAAGAAAGTTAACTCTGTCACTCAGGTAAAATGCCGCTTTGTCTGTACGATAACTTAATACGACCATAAAAAAAGCAGTGAAATTCTCGTCATTATTAACGTAAACTTTCACTGCATTTTTTTATTTATGATGCTTTGCTGAGAGCCTCTAATTTTGCTCTTTCATAGGTATCACAATATAAATCCAAATACCGTAAAGCACGACCGCTGTACATACCGATACTGCCTCGATATCGTTTGGTAACTTCAGATTGCGGATAGGCATGCTTAATCAAAGCAATTGCCATATTCACATACCCTACTTCCTGAGGATTATTCATCATAGTCAATTTCGCCATGGCCTCATCAATATACTTTAAAGCTCCTTCCTGATCACCGTCTCGCATAGCCAAGAGTGCCAAATACGATTCAACAATAGGACGGCGCCAATAAAAGTCATAGCGATTAAAGAATTCATAGGCCTGTTCGAAATAAATTTGGGCTTTGTCATAATGCCCTAAATTATAGGCTGCAATGCCAGCATTGCAGGAGAATACCACCCAAGAACTGTAAGCCTGCTGATCATTACAGATAGCCAACGCTTTATCATAATACTCAATAGCTTCTTCAAATTGCCCGCGCCCACGCCGGATTTCACCGATATAATTATAGGCTGCCGCAATATTAAGAGCATACCGCCGTGCCACCGTCTGCGTTACCATGAAAGTAGCAATCGATTCGTTAAGTAAGCGTTCCGCCTCTTCAAAATCGCCCTGCATAATCATATTCAAACCTTTAAGGCGCAAGAGAATGCCTACTTCTTTATGATAATTACATTCAACGGCCAAATCTAAGGCAATTTCCAAATAATTTTTCATTTCATTCGTATTGCCCGTTTGAATATCATAGTAAATCATCTGCTTATAACCCATGAGGGTATAATCGCGATTATGTATTTCCGAAGCTTGTTCAATCAAATCAAGAATATAGCGAACCCCTTTTTCATATTTGCCTTCACGAATAAAATACCGTCCGATTAAATGCAAATACATAAGTTCCAAATTCTTAACCTCAGCTGTAGCACCGCAAGTTTCGCGAATGCGTTCCATCATTTTATCTACATCATTGAGATATTGTAAGGTATCCGCTTCCGTAAAATAGCTGGCACCGCCTGTTTGCATCGGTTCAGATAAGCTGAGTACCGGGAATAACTCATGACTGAAATTGAGGTAATACATAAGCCCTTTCAGCTTGTAATGCCCCATTTTAACAAGTTCACCGGCCTGTTCATAGTGATATTCCAAATGCTTGTAAATCACTACGTCCTTTTTGGAGTGGGTCAAGCGTTTTTCCCACAAAGAGCCCAAATAGCCATGTAAAATTTTCCATTTTTCCGGCGACAACTGTTGCTGAATAAATTCTTTCAGCTTCTGCTGACTGATTTCATATAATACATCGGCTTGCTGTGAGAACGGTGTTACCATATTTTTGGCTTCCAGTTCTTCCAAATATTCCAAAAGACGCAATGTATCCATCTTCATATATTCCCCAATCATAGAGATAGGGGCCCCGTTATAGAACAGGGAAATAAAATCTATAATTTTTTGCTGTTCTTCCGTGAGAGATAAATAATTGGCTTTAAATACCGTAGCCATATTATTAGTCAATCTATCTAAGCTGCCCGTAGTTTTAAGTGAATTTAAACATTCATTAAGGAGGAATAAATTCCCTTCCGTTTCAACCTGTAATTGATTAATTAAACTTGGTTCAATCGGAATATTGAGGCCTGCCGCTTCTACATAATGCTGGATATCCTTTTTGGATAACGGATTCAACTGCGTCACATGTAAACGCTTATATACCGCTATGGATGTGATAAAATGCTGGAAGTCTTTTTCACGCGAATCGCGACCGGTCATAAGGAATAAAATTCGGTCCGATTGTTTGCGTAAAATTAAACTGCTCAATAAAGAGAGACTGAGCGGATCCATCCACTGAATGTCTTCAAATACAATAATTAATTTTTTACCGGCCGATGCCACATCAAGAACAGTGGACAACGTATGGAAAATCGCATCGAACTTCAAGATATCCTTAATTTCCATCAGCCCCAGATCGCGATCAATACTCATATCCATTTGCGGAAATAAAGTATATAGGCGATTAAGTTCAAAATCCGGAATCATGGTCCCGCTTTCATCCAGTAATTTAACAAGACCGTTTACAATTTCGGTCCACGGATGTAATAAGAAATTGCGTTCCAATTGGTAACAATTAGTCTGAATCACAGCCACTTCGTCCTGCAAGCTGTCGAGTGCAATATCCTTAAGCGTAGTTTTACCGCTACCCGCATCACCTAATAAAATTAAGGCTTCCCCGGCCCGTCCGCGCATAAAGGACCAAATGTGAGCTGTCATATCTTCCAACTCTTGTTCGCGGCCAATCGGAATAGCCATACGATGTGAGCGATTCTGGAACTTTTTCTCTTCCTGCTGTAATGCATCTTTAATGATAGCATCTATATCAGCAAGGGCATCAGATTGCATATCACCTTGGAAGAGCTCTTTCATTTCTTCATAGAGCTCCATGGCTTGTTGCATTTTGCCCTGTTCACAATAAGCCCGAAGTACAATGGAATATACATTTTCATCATACGGATTCTGTGCGATTAAAAGCTGACCGTGTCGTTCAATCGTGTTGTAATCTTTTTCATCCACTGCAGTTTTCAATTTTTCCGCAATGGCATCCATATATAAATTCTTTAAACGACTTCGTTCGGCTAAATACCAATCTTCATATTCTACAGAGTCTTTAATAAAAAATCCTTGTAAAAACTCCCCTTTATACAAATCCAATTGCCCTACCGGATCTGCTTCGAATATCTTACTGTCAATTTCAACCTCAACGGCCGGATTGACTTTAATAATTGCTTTACGCGGTGAAATAAACGTATCGGCACCCAATATTTTTTTAGCTTCATAAATTGCATTGCGAAGATTTTTACGAGCTACCGCATCCGGTTTATCAGCCCATAAAATACCGCTTAATTCATCACGCATTACAGTCCCACGCACCAATATATAATAAACTAATGCATTGACCTTGTTATAGGAGAAAAATACCTCTTCCCCATCTTTGAAAATCTCAGGAGTTCCCAAAAAACGCACTACCAATTTCACTGCCATAATAATCCCTCTGCCTGTATTGTCATTATGTAACATTTATTTGCGTCAAATACAAACGTCAAACAAAACGTCAAACTTTTTCATTTGAAATTTCACGTTACTTCCAATCCGCGAAATCTTTTTTGACACTTTTTATTATACAATAAAGCTATCGATAAAACAGCTTAATGAATCAATTTTCCGCAAAATACATATAGCAATTATGCATAGTTAGACGTTTTTTGAACAGTAAAAAGGCCTAAACCCCTATTAATACACAAAAAAAGCACCATTACTAAATCGCAAAATTCAGTAATGGTGCTACTTTATTTACCTTATTCCTCTTCTTCAGGAAGGTCCGCATTATGATATACGTATTGAGTATTATTAGATAAAGCCTTATAAATACAGTATTTATCGCTATTAAAAACACGGTAGATGTAGCCACAGTGTAGCCACCTATATATTATAATACTATAATATTGTATAAGATAAATATTATATATCTAAAAATTACATGCTTAACGCAACATGTTACGAGATAGTTGGATCACCATACCTTTACCGTAATACACTATAACCTAACCCAAGAGCCAGTCCAACGATAATCCAGTTTCTACTGTGGATTCGTTGATTGGCTTTTTTCAGCTCTATCCTTTGCTGATCTAAGTATTGATTGGCTTTCTCTAATGATATTTGAGCTTTCTGTAACTGTTCGCTTTGCATCTTCAATAATGAGTTGGCCTTCTCTAATTCTGCTTGCTGTTTCATCAAGTTGTGTCTGGCTATTTGTAATTCGTTCTTCGCCAGTAATAATTCTGTCGATGCTGTTCCTGTTGATTTCGTTACTTCGCTCAACAGCATTTCTAATTTGTTGATTTGATTCAATTGCAGCTGATTGTTCTGTTCTAACATCGATAAGTTGTTCATGTGCGTTTCGTATTCCTGTATCGTCAATACGACCTGTTCGGTGGATTGTATTGGCAACAAGTTCGATGCCGATGAATAAGATACTTGCAATAATAAGAAAAGTAATATAGCTATGCTCATCAATAAACTTTTTAATTTTATCATTCATAAGCCCTCCCCATATAATCAGTCACCGCACGTGCAAATGCTCTTGCTGATTCTCTTAAATTGTTTTCATCTCTTAGCCATACTTCCTCATCCGGATTAGAGATAAACGGTAATTCAAATAATGCAGCTGGACAATCCGTATTATTGAGTACATAGAGTCCGGCTTCTTTGTCGATATCTCCATCGCTCCAATCCGACCTAACGTTAAGCATCGGAAATGTTTCAATCATTTGTTTCATTAAGCAATCTGCAAACATATCTGATTGAGTCCATCCCTTAGAAGTGTAAACTTCTATCCCCTGTGCCGTTTCATTAAATGAATTACAGTGAATGCTTAAGAATAAGTCGTAGTCTCTATCATTCGCAATATTTGTAATATATACAAGGCTATCATCCTGTATGTAATCAGCTTGCACACCGGCGGCAATTAAATATTGCTGTGTCATGGACGCTACTTTTGCAGTAACATCACATTCCCTTAACCCAGTTGATCCTACCGCACCAGGGTCCGGAATACCATTCGGTGCATGACCTGCATTAATTAAGATTTTCATTTCTTATCATCCTTTTCTAATTTGTCAGGCACGCCATTGTGGTTTTCGTCGAGCCACAGTGCCAAAAATCCAACAATAGCAGTTAACACGGAAGGAATAAAGATATGATCTATAATCTTTATTCCTACATCAATAATTTTGCCCGCTTCAATGCTCACATCTCCTTTAATAAATACTAAGATATATTGTGTAATCACTAACAAGATTGGAATTAAGATAACTCCAATTAACATACGAGTTGCCAACACACCAGTAGGTTTAATGTTGGCAATACGTATATTACTATATATGGTCTTTACTTTATCCAATAACTTATTCATATATCCCTCCTCACTCCAGGTGCATTTTGTCGCAATGTTCCTGCATATCATCGAGTCTCTTGTGTGCTGATTTTACCGACTCTTCTAATTTTGTAATGCGATTATCCGCACTGTGGCTATCTTGCCGTAACTGTTTCATTTCAACTTTAATGTCATTGGTACTAGATTCAATATTATCTAGCTTAACGGTTATTGATGACAGAGCCGCCCTTTCTATAAGCCCTAGGATAATTGCCGCAATGCTGACAATCGCTAATAAGTCTTGCCAATTCACTCTGCCACCTCTTTCTGCAGTTTGAGTAATTCTTCTACCGTTTCCTTATATTCCCTAATCAGTGTTTCTTTATCTGTTCCCATTAACTCTGCTCCGGCATATCCACTTTTAATCACATCAAGGCGATGCATAAGTTCCATTTCTCGTGCTGATCTTATTTCTTCCGGACTTTGAATTACAGGAACAACTTCATAGTAGTCTTCACGTTCTACTATAGTAGCATTATTAGCATTACACCACTGGGCTACCTCGGTGTAGTTGTCTAGTTTGTCTTTATAAATCTTAGTCCCAATCATGCTTTATATCCCTCAGCTTTCCAATAGAAACCTTGTCGGTTATCACGCTGTAATGTCACTATAAAATTTGTATTCGTTGGTGCTTTAAATATTGCTAGCGTTGTTTGCGTACTCGCCTCTTGAGCTGTCCTGCTAGTAATTGTTAGAATTGGGGGGGTTCTAAATGGTTTATGATACGATACCGTTTCTGATGTACTTTTAGTAGGATAAAATGCTCCTTGCTCACACCAGCCGTCACTCCACTCTCTCCAATAATCGCCGTTCGCTGGGTTGTGCCAACTGTCAACAACATAGCGTCTATTGAGCAAACCAGTAATGTTAGGAATTTCATCAATAAATGCTAATCGTCTAAACGCTCTATCTTTTACTGCGGTTGCGGCATTCCCCCCTCGTGCCCATATGTCCCCACCATTTTGGGCTATCCATAATTGAGCACACTCTGGGCTGTTTGAATACTCGCTCGGTGGTAAATTAATAAGCTGTCCGTATTGAGTAGGTTGATTTTCAAACTTTCCATTTTGAGCAATAAAGCAACTAAATAAGCCTTTTTGATTCCACTGAACATTTGACAAGTTAGTAAATGATGTATTATCTGGGAATTTATGCAATAAGGCTTGAAGGTTTCGCATATCATCTTCTAATGCAACTACACCGTTTGCTTTAGGTAGTCTAATTTTAACTACAAGGTTATCTTTGTTATCACGCTTAATGAAACTACCAATAGTACCACTGTCATTTTCTGGTGCACTCTCTAGTCGTAAATAACCGCCTGCTGTGTTGAATAGTTTAATATCACTATAATCATCCTCCTTTACTGCTATACTTTTAGTAAAGTCAGTATTACTAATATCACGCTTAGATGACAAGTCAGAAGTGTTCGCTTTCTGTGCCAACTGGCTATTCACATTGTCCCTCATAGTATTCAGTTCAGTTTTACTTGCTTTACGATCTAGTTGTTCTGCTACTTGGCTAAAGACATTATAATGAGCATCCTCTGATATATCATGTGTACTGATTACTTCAGCTATATGATTTTTAATGTCTTGATTTAAAGATTCCACTTCAATTTTATCCGCTTTTAAATCTAGACTATTGTTTATAACGCTTACAATATTAGCATGAGCATTTTCACTTTGATTGTGATTTGTAATTGCAGCATCAACGTTATTACTAGCTAATTGCTTATATGTATCAAATTCTGTATTAGTCACAAAATGACCACCACTAATATCTGCCGCTTGATCAGCATAAGCCTTAGCTCTTGTTGCACTCTCCTCTGCAGATATTGCTTGATTACTTGCTGTTGTTGCACTACTACTAGCATTGTTGGCACTTCTGGCTGCACTTGATGCACTATTACTTGCATTACCGGCACTTACATTAGCCGCTGATGCACTATTAGCCGCTTCATTAGCACTTTTACTAGCGGCTAATGCACGACTTACTACATTATCATATAACTTCCTGATTTCGACTAAATTATCATCAATAACTTCACGCTTAACTGTTTCTAATTCATTAATGGCTGCAGATACTTTACTTTTTACTGAATCTGCTTTATCTGCTATTTCCGATACCACAGCCTGTTCTTGTTTACTAATCACATCCAAGCTATTAGATAGTTTAGATTCCAATTGATTAGCAAATTGTAATTCCATGGTATTTAGATTATTTTGCAAATTATCTACCGCATTATCAATCTCTACTTTGGCAACGTGTAAATCAGAAACACCTTTATCCATTGCTCGTTGCAATGACTCAATTGTATTCTTAATTTCACGGATTTCTTTTAATTGCGTTTCGCCAACTTCAAACGGATTATCCACCACTTCAAATGCCGTTGCACTAGAATTAAACCGAATATATGCGTATGGCTTACCTTTCGGGATAATCGCATTAAAATCGTTAGACAATACGGTCATCGTTTTTCCCATACCATCTAATTCACCTATTTCTTGCAATGTACGAGCAATTTTATCAAACTGGCGTTCAATTGCACTAAATGGTGAATCATTTGGTAAATCTACTAAATTACTTCTTTCAGTTTTCCTAATCAACATCAATGTATGTCCAGCCGGTATAGCATTACCACTGGTAGGATAAGTGTATTTCTTTAGTTGAGAGTTAAACGTAAAATTTGATGTAATTCTTGTGACCGTTTTTCCATTATTGACGTACCCTACAATCTCACTTCCCTCAGTAAAAGAATAGGGGTAGTCAAACACTTTAGTTTTTCCATTACCATTATAGACAATACTCACTCGTTCTTCATTTACCATAATCTGCTCCTTTCTTTAATAAAAAAGGGTAATCCCTTATCTAAAGGATTACCCTATAAACTATTTAATTATTTTCTACGTTTTTCATCTTTTGATTTAATTTTTCTATCAAAGACTATTGCTTTAACCATATCCATAACCGTTGCATCTGTATCCATTAACGACCATTTGGCCAATGTCCAAAATCCATCACTAATGGTATCACTGAACCCTATAAATCTGTTGCTAATTTGACCACTAGTACGCATCACATCAATCCATGTTGCTGATTCCTTACTTAATAATCGTGATAAATCAATTATCTTTGGGATAAAACTTAAGGCCGTAGCTTCATTGCCACGACTATATGCAGGTCCACCGGTCAGTACATCATAACTAATACCAAATGCATCACGGATAAGTGGCAAGCCACCTATGCCTGCATTTACAACATTGCCGCTCACTTTCTGCATTAGACTCATTGCATCATCATCGTCATCATCCATAGATGCTCTCAACAATCCTTCGGCCATACCCTGTAATACTACCCAAAACAATATGGCATTAAACAATTTACCATAATCCCTCTTGTCGTACACAGCATATCCACCTTCAACTAATGCATTAAGTACTGTATTTGCATATGTATAAAATGGAGTGAATAGATTGATGAGACTATTTCTACTACGTTGAATTACCGGAGCATCTTTAACTTCCCCAGAACCGAATACTCGACGAACGGCACGATCCGCATCAATAACCGCTCTACTTTCAACTTCCTCTGTAGATAAATCTTTGTCCATATATTCAGCAACGGCTTGGTCATATGCCATTTTCCACAACGGCATAGATAACATTAAGTCTGTTTCCGTGATAAATGCATAGCCATAGTTATTAATCCAATCTCGTGCATCTTCAATAGCTTGTTTAGTCGTCGAATATCTGCGTCCTACATCATCATTGGCCATGAACGTTGACCCTTTTTGACCGACGCTAAGACCTTCTTTCATGTCCTTGTCTAAATTATACCGTCTTTCACGGATGAATACACTTCGATTTTCGACGAATTCACGCTTTTCCTTAATCTTAAACGGATTCCCATAAAAATTAAGAATTGCCGATATTGATTGCCTTACACCTTGCTCATACATCATTGGTATTACGTTAAGCACATTTAGCAAGGCCGTGCTTGTTCTGTAAGCCATAATAGCAAATGATGTATTGGCCTTAAACGCCATTATCATTCTATCAAACTGATTCATCCTTACTATTTCTGCTTGCCAGTTATCTCGTACCCATTTACGCAATAGTTGTAAAGTTTCAACGTTAGTCGCATTGGTGATGTAATTTGACAAATCTCTATTGCTAAGAAGTTTATTTACATCGATAGCCGCTTCACGCATGGCAATGTGATTAATCGCTTCATCTATCGCACGTGGAATAACATCAAAGGATAACATCAACTTTTTACCTTTTACAATCTTAGTACGGCTTTTTGTCGCTGACATGCCCATTCCCCATACAGCATTACTGCTCATTTGAGACCTAATAATATCCTCAACTTCATAATCATTGGCTGCACCATCTAATCTTGGGTCATAAACAATTGGATAATACTGGCCTTGAATCTTACGTCCCTGGATAGTAAATTCTACGCCAGGCACCTCATTTAATGGAGTTCCATATAAACGTTCTTGCACAGCTGAACGCTCTTCATAGTATGAGTTAATGAAATCCCAAACAGATTCAATGAAGTCCCAGTCTTTATCCGTAAGATAATTACTGAAATACCCTTCAATGGCCGTTTCACTTTCAATTTGCAGTGTTTCTTTTACCCTCTGCCGGTTATCTTTTGTACCCCAGTTAAGAGCCAGTGCAATAATCTGCTCTTTGGTCATGCTTGTTACAGCTCCCATGTTGTACATGCGTTCTGTACGAATAAGTAACAATTCTTTATTTGAGTAGATTCCAAATGTTTGAGATAGTCTTCGAGTCGCAACTTCAAACAGTTCTTTACCTTTTCGCGTCGCACGGTCTAGTGGGTCATAGATATAGCGTGTCCACGGACCGACTCTATCATCGTCAAATCTGCGTAATATAACTTCTGGCTTAATTAAATCCATCATTAAGCGTGCAATTTTATTTTTAGCACGTTCAACTTTACCCTTTTCATTTTCAATGGCCAGAGGGTCTTTATTTGATACTTTTAACCGACGCTCACCTTGTGCAATCATTTCCCCTACTGCCTCTTCAAAGCTAACTGCTTTTCCGTCTTCATTAATAAGCGTGGTGCTTTCATATTGTGCTAAGCCCCTAGTATAGACTGCACTCACAATTTGATGTAAGGCTGTAAATTCATCAATAGTAAGTTTTCGCCATGGTTTTCCTTCATTGAATACATCAACAATCCATGGATCCATTACTAAATTGCTCTTGCGGTCCATTAAATCCATATCCGGGTCTAATAAGTTAAATATAGATTCAATTGCAAATCCGTCATTCGGTAATGTTGCATCACGGTCTGTTAAGCCCATTTGATACAACAAATGCCCTACAAAATATCTAGCTTCCGGTGCAATGCGTACAGGATTTTTCGGTCTCGATAACGCTTTATGCTTTGTTTTCAAGTCTTTTTCCATAGATTTAATATCTTCAGCATTATCATAGGCTGCTCTTGCCATTGCTTGATATAAGAGCTGCTGTTGCTTATGGTAAAAAGCTTCATCCATTTTGCCTTTTGCCAATGCAATGTCAGCTAACCGACTCTCCGTTACGCTTTTATTTTGGTAATGCTTAAACGATGTACCCTGTGTGACGGTAAGTCGACGCAATGAATCATGAGCCTTAGCCATCATATTATCCACATTACCTACTGACAAATTACGCAATGCACGCATATTAGCAATATATTCCTGTAATGCATCCTTTAATGCTTCAACTACCTTTTCATTTGCAGTGCCATTATTAGTTTCTTTAGCCTTATTGACGATTTCTTTTACCTTCTTGACTGTGGCTCTATCTGCTTTCTCCTCTACCGCTTTTACAATTTTCTCTATGCGTTCCGGAATAAATACTTTTATTGAACTAAGTGCCGCAATGATTTCATAATTCGCCGCTACAGAACGATTCGTATATTTCTTAATCGCTTCTGCTTCAGCAATGGCAACTTTCTGTTGACCTTCATGGGTTAACATATATTCATCCGCTAACCGACGTATTTCCGCGGGGTCCGTATAAGCTTCTGTCAAACTGTCATGTGCAGCTTGCATATCATTCTTAATCAATATGTCCCAATCGCCTAATGCTTCTGCTTCACCTTTCTTCAGTTCTGCGACCGTCTTATATGGCGTATTAATTAAGCCGGCTTCACCAAATGTATCGTAAATCATTCGGGCTTCGTACACCGGATATTTTTCAGCGTATGATTCCATAATATCTTTTCGAATTGTCTCACGCTGTTCTTCCCATGCCTTATCTGCACGTCCTTCTAATTCTTTCATGTAGGCCTTTAATACCTTTTCTTTGGCACCTTCTCGTACGCTATCGATAAGTAACATAAATTCTTTTTGTTCTTCGCCGGTCATTTCATTGTAAATCTTGGATTTTTCAAAGCTATCCAAACCTTGTTGTGCTGTGTAAGAGTCGATTTCAGATTGAACTGCTAACATACGAGCCATAACGTCCTGAATTTCTTTAGGTGGCAACCCCCCTAAAGTAGTAACACTATGATAAATCGCTGTTAACCACTCTTTGAAACGTCTAAATGTACGTTCCAACAATTTAGTAGGAGCTTTACCTTCTCTCAAATACGCTTCAAATCCGGTTGCAAATTTCTCATGTGCTGCACGGTTAGTTTCCGCATCGCCACCTTCGACATATCCAGTCCATGCTTTTACCGCTTCCCAGTCTTTAATAACATCTTTTGGAGCACCTTCCATATTGGCCAACATCTGTAAGTCTTCTAAAAAGACGTGCCCAGACTCATGAACGAAGGTACTAAAATTGGCTGATTCAAAGAGTTGAATTAATCGTCTACCATTTTCGTAAACAGATGTTAACCCTCTCACTTTGCTGGCATCTACTTTTTGAAAATACTGTTTGGCCTTATCCTGTGCCGCATTTGTAACTTTTTCACGATCACCTTCTACTTCCACATCATACTTAGCGACTTTAATGCCATTAGCTTTCAGTTCTCTTACAAGCTCCTTATCTGTTGTCTTTGGCACAACCGCATAGGTAATCTCATTAAGCCTTACCGCACGTTGAGGTTTAGCTTCAAAGTAGTTAGTTTTTAAATTAGCAATATTTTCTTTGAGTGTATTAATTCGTTCTATCAAAGCTTTTCTTTGCCCTGCCGGTACATTATAGCTGTATTTCTTAAAACTTTTTACAACATCCGCTTCCTGTTTATCACCTACAATATCAATGAGAGCTTCTAATGCATCTGTAAATTTTTCAAAGCCGGCTCCCTTGTAGCTATACCAAGGCAATACTGTATTCACAATATCATTAATTTCTTCTTTTACGGCTACAAAGCTAGTATTACTGTCAACATCGATATCATAATCTTGCGTCGTGTCCAACTTCTCATCAGCTAATTTATGCATGGATTCATAGTCTTTTATAGTATCTGCACTAGCTGCAATAACGTTACCGGATGTACGTCCTAATACGCCCTCTTGCTCGTTTTTCGTATTCCCAACCATTGCTTCTACAATGTTATCTAATGTTAATGGTACCTTGCTGTTTCCTACTTTGATTGTTGGCGTATCTAGCATAGTGTCCATGTTTTCTTTAACCCATGCATCATACCCTTTTTTAGTCATTGGCCGTTCCAATGCTTTATCAATATCACTTTCCAGCTTATCAATATCAGCTATCTTTTTATCCAATAATTTATATTCACGATAAATTCTATTCTCAAATTTAAAAATTAATGAGTACTTGGTTTCCTCATCTATTTTTTTCAATAAATTTTCGTATCTTCTTTTAACAAAAGCCGGTTCATTTGCAATCTGCTCAGGGGTTAATGTTGCTAATCGTTCTTGTATTTTTCTATTAGCTTCTTCTAGCATTATTTCACGCATTACATTTGCAATACGTTCTGACAATTCCGCATCATCTGACGCTATGCTTATTCCACCCTTATCAGTAATTTCTTTTATTAATGGAGCAACTTTCTTAACAACAGCTTTATCCTTTAAATAGCTATCTTCCCCTACCGCACTAATCATTTTAAGCTTTGGTGCTTTTCCGATGCTCATCAAATAATAATATTTAGCAGCACGAGTTCCTAATGCATCCTCCAGTTTACTATATGCATTCTCATCGTCCCAATAATTGGCCATATCATATTTATCGGTGTACAGTTTTAATCCGGTCTCACCGCTTGTTTCTTTAATTTCATCAAGTAGTTTACCCAGTTTAGCCTGCAAAGGCTTTCTTAAAACCCTTGGGAATGTCGTAGTCCATGCATCACGTGTAAATACGTCTTCTTTCTCTGGATTTGCGGTTTCCTTGCTCATAATCAGTGTAATCGCTGCGTATTTATTGTATGGTGTATGTTTCTTGGTAACCGCTATCGATGGAACCGGCATACCGCCTAACTGTAATACACCTTTTAGATTGTCTTCACTGATATTGTGCATGGCCACAAGATCTTCTTCATAGCCTTTTTGATACCACCCCGGATTACCTTCTTTTAACTTGCGTAAATCTTCTTCATTTGGTATACTATCATTAATTGGAGATGCTATCTCTACGACATTGGGTGTTGATTGCCCGCTCGTAGAGATGGCATCTTTTTTACTTCTATTTATGTATAATAATCTGTCATGCTTTAATTGTTGTTTATACCATTCAAAATTTTCCCTAGGAAAGATGGAAATAATAAAATAGCCATCTTTATTTTTGTTAAATGAAATAGGTACATTGGTTAATTTGCCTGTATTGCTCTTTATTGAAATAATAGCTATAAACGAGTCTTCCTTTACCGTTCCTGTAGTAGAGTCGTAATTTTTAAAAACAGCTATAGGATCTGCTAGTGCAGCTGGCAATTGCTTTAACGCTTCAATATCATATTTTTCTGAGTGTTTTTCTTTAATTACTTTTTTTAAAATATTATTTTCAATAAATATTTCCTTATTTTGTACTCCTATCATTTGATACACCAATGGCATACTCATTACCCTATGTCGATAGCCTTTTATTTTATCATCGATAAAATCAGCAACAAGCTTTCCCCATCTCTTTGTATCCTCTTTCAATTTGCTTTCTGCATTTAGTTCGTTTCCTACCTTAACTTCAATATACTTATCCACATAGTCTTTTGCCGTATATTTTTTATATCCGGCACGACGCATAATATCTGCAACTACATCAGCATGCGTTGCAAATACCAATCCATTTTCCTTAGCACTCTTTGAAATTGCTAAATTCCCTTCTTTTAAAGCACTAACCATGCTCTGATAAACTTCATAGGCTTCAGGAGATAAATTTGACCGTACGTATACATCGCCATCGGCAATTGTATATAAGCGGTCTTTTATTTTGTCCATTGCTTCTAATCTAATCAGTTTTTGTTCCATTGCATCAAATTTGGCCAATGCGATTTTCTGTGCTTCTTCAGTCATTCCAGTTTCAAATCCGTTAATCGCATTTTGTTTCGCACGTTCAAAGGCTACTCTTCGTGCTTTGCCATGATTAGTTAAATTGTCATAGTGTCCTTGGGAATTATCTACCTGTGACATATCCATCGCATCAAAATTAACGCCAGGTTCTAACTCATCAGCATAGGTTTCTCTTAAATCTTCTTCCATGGCCGTATACATTTCATTGAAATTAGATTTAATCGCATACGGATTAGCCCCTACTACTAAATCAGCCATTTCCTGTTCTACTTCATTATGCTCAGAAAATTCTTTCATGATTTCATTGCGTACATTTTCTTGTCTTGCTGCATATTCACCGGCAAAGTATTCACGCATAGCCTTTGCCGTGTTAACGGCCTTCTGAATATTTTGAAGAGACATACCACCTTCCGTGTAGTATACGTTATTCTCCAGTTCCTTCATGGTTGTATCTTCTAATTGTGTATTCAATTGAGCAAATTGCCCAATAGGAACTTCTATTGATGTGTCATTTTCAATGGATTTTGTAACTTCGTCTTGTGTGATTAATCCATTATCTACCAAGTTTTGAACGGCTGCTTGTCCTTCTTCCGTATTAATCATATCCTGGACGTTAACATAGACTTGACCAATACCTTTTGCATTTGCGGCTGATTGGATAACTTTAATGTATAAGTCTGGGTTCTTCTGAGCTAATACATTATCTTCACTATCACTAATCACAGCTTTTAATACATCATTACCACGAGTATTAATTTCACTCTGAACAACCATCTGCTGTTGTTCTGTTGACATGCGATTGAATGCTCTGAATTGGCTGGCCGTACGAATGCCACCACCAAGGCCACCTAAGATACCAAGACCTAAAACAGCCGGTGCAGCTTGTACCATTGCCTGTATTGCCCCGATTCCAATATCTTCGGCACTATATGTATCATCACCGGCCTTACCAAATAGGTTGGTCTGCACCTTTTCGTTGATGTCCTGCAAGCCTTCTTCAATGAGTTCTGCCCCGCCTGTTTTAATACCTGTCTTAACATAGTTTCGTGCTACAGCAATACCGCCACGTTTGAAGGATTCTGCTAGGCCTTCAGATGCCAGTATCTTAGATATTACACTCCCTGTGGGCACTGCTGCTTTAATCGCTTTGCCGGCCACACGTAAACTAGCATATTCAATCCCTGTATCAACAACAGAATAAGCCGCTGCTCTATTACGAGCTTCTTCATCACTATAAATACGATTCCCTTGGGAATCTTTTTTGTTAATTAAATCCAAATATTTGAGCCCGAATGACATGTGCTGCATTTGCTCACCCATACCGACTTTTATCCCTGTAGATAAACCGGTAAGGCCCCCTGCAACAGCCCCCGGTGCAGCCCCTACACCGGCAAAAGCTGTGCCAATACCAGCACCGGCCGCCGCACCTAATGCCATACCTTCTGCACCACGTTCACCGGCACCAACTAGGGCTTGTTTGCCCATCATGTAAGCTTGTTGTGCGGTTTGGCCAATCACTGTTTCCCACCCATCGGAACCAATGGTTCTATATTTATTTAAATTGGATTGCAGTCTATCTATTTCCTTATACAATTCTTCTCGTTTGGCCGCATCATTGGTATATGCTAATTGATATCCTGCATCGGCCATTTTCATTTGGTCATTCATTGACCATACGCCCTGTTGCAACGAATCCCAAATGCCTTGTGTCTTACGTGCATTTGTCATATTCTGTAACAGCTCAACCGCTTCAGCTTGGTTCTTAAATTTAATCTCATTTAATTCCGGAAAGTCTCTATATAAATCTTGTACTTCCTTTACTCTGCTACGTTGCCCATTAATCTGTGTAATATAATCCCATGTATCACGATCTACACCCATTAATACATCCGGATTAATACCTAAATTTTGCCCCATGTTTTGAGCCGCAACGGAACGTTGAGATTTATCATTAAATACATAGCTATTTGTTGCTTTCTCGAATGTACTTGTAATAGCATTCGATAGTCCTTCTGCAATGCTATTGGCACTGTAAAAGCCTTGCCCTTCTGCTCGTTGTGCCTCAGTTTGTGCTCCATTATCCACTACACCTGTCGCATCCGGTAGTGACTTAATTGGTAACGCACTATTTTTTATTTCGTCAATGCTATACATCGTATCACTCCTATTTTCTATTTAGACAAATTTTCATACGTCTTTTTAGACGTTTCCGGTTCTAAATCTGTAAATGTATTATCTTCTCTGATCCATCTTACATAATATGTTCCATCCGGTGCTCTTACAGGTGAAACACTTTTAATTCCATTTTTCCTCAATACATAAGGGGAATATTTAACTTCGTAATTTTCACCCTTTGGTTGAACTGAACCTAACGTCTTTTGAGTTTCGCTTAAATTATCACCTGATGGTTTTATCCAAGATAAACTACTTCCAGCCATTGTATTAGCAAATACTTCATTGTATTCAGCACCGGTTAAATCTCTTCCCAGTTCATTTTCTTTTCTAGTTATCTCTGATATAGCCCCTGATATTAACGACGATATCATCCCTTTTCGTTCTTTTTCTTCAACACCAATACTCGCTAAATACATATTAGCCGCCCCATAGCGTTTCTCGGCAAATACCCCTTTACCATTTTCTCTATCCTCACTCCACCGATTAATTTGCATAATTTGTCCTGTAGACAATGTAAGCCCGACATCTGTTAATTCTTTAATTTGTTCATCAACAGACTTACCATTCATCAAATTTTGCTTTACCATTTCCATTTGTATTTCATTTACTTTAGTACCACCGTTTTGTTCAGCCTTTATTGCATTATTTACCGATGACAATAGCCCCCTGGTTCTTGCTTGTAACTTAGGGTCATTGCCTACTTTTGATACAATTAAATCTTTCATTTCGTAAAGAGAGGCACCCTGTTGTTCCAATTGATATAATCCTGCATTTAATTGTTCCATAGATTGTTGTATATATTCGTTTTCCATGCGATCTAATTTTGCCGCTTCACTTCTATATTTCTGTTCATAGCTTTGCAATTCTGATGCTATCTCTAATTCAGATAATTTTGTGCCACCTACATGACCATAGGCAACCACTGGATATATATCAACCGACACATAAGCAACACCGCCTTTACTCCCGGCCTGTAATACTCGCCCATTGCCATCATAAATACCTACATGACTAATACCTTTATATGCAGCTTGCTGATTAACTGCATTTGGGTCATCCGATGGTGGCCAATCAGCATTATTAGCTTCTACGTACCAAAATACTAAATCGCCCTTTCTTAATTGGCTTGGGTCAGTAAAAACTTGCCCTTTCTTTTCCAATTCTAGATATTGGCCATCTGCTGCACGTGTCCCCAAGTCAATACCTATCGCACCAAATGTATCTAATGTAAATTTTCCGCAATCGGTAACCGCTTCTCCATCTCCGCCTAATACATAGGGTTTACCTATACTTTGATTACCTACCGCAAATAATTTATCCGCATCAAAATTCCCTTGCTGATTTCTCAATCGACTTTCATGGGCTGCCTTAGCCTGCTGAATTCCAGCTTCAGTATAACCATACGTTTTAATATCTACTGATACTTCATTATTAATAGCTAACTTTGACTTCTCACTTTTGCTTGCTTGTATGCCTTTGGCCAAAATAGATTCCGAAACCCCATGCTGTCGTAATACACTTACCAGCCCAGACATAGAGTCATAGTCTTCTTCCATCAATCCTTGATTAACAAGTTTTTCACCGAATTGATCAAAATATTTATTGGTAATGTTATTAACGTACTCTTCACCACGATATCCATATACTAAATTAGCCTGTTCCTTAATACTATCAAGCACGGTTCCTATCAATTTAGGATTCTTGTAAGATAGCACCGCCAAATCCAATTTAGAATTTATATTATTGTCAAATGATACGTCTCGATACTTATCCCCTTGTTCACGCTCATGCGACTGTACTTGACTATTGAACTTACTTGCTAATGTATCAGCGTGTTGCATGAATGCTTCACGTGACCTACGATACGGTAGATTACGCAATACTTCTTCCCGGATTTTAGCTTCTTCTTCTTCAAATATTTGAGTAATACCGGATGCACTTTTTAATTCTGTATTTAAAAGCCCTTTTTCTTTATTGTAGTTAAGCTCCATCATACGCTTATTGTAATCAGTTTGAGCATTCATTGTTTGTAAATCAATTTCTTGATCTAACTTTTTCAGCTGTAACGTCTTCCAGTCTCCTAAGCCATCAATTACCGGCTTAAAACTTTCAGCCGTTTGACCGAATGCACTGATATTTCCAACGGCCTGTGCACCGCCACCACTCGATGTATTTGGGTTTATCTTCTGGTTGTACTCTTCTAATCGCATGATTACCAACCTCTCTTATTATTGTTGAAATAATTGTTAGTAGAGAATTGCCCTAACCCACCGCCAAAAGAGTTATATCCGTATGACGATACGTTACTACCTAAACCTAATTTGCCCATATTATCGCTAAATCCGTATGGGTTGTTATAGTATCCTAAATTAGAGTTAGAAGCTGCACCTGTACTTACTTTTCCATAGTCATTGTAATAACCACTGATAGATGATGCTGTAGACAAGAGTGTTCCAATCATTTGCATCTTACCGGATTGCTTCGCATTGGCTGCACTAGCTCGTGCTCCGGCGGCTTGATTGCGATAATTCCATGTTTGAATTCCCTGTGTATCAACGTCATTTCTTTGATTCTGTAACAAAGTGGTTGAGTCTTCATTGTACGCATCAATGCCGGCCCCTAACATTTGTAATGGGGTCCCGGTCATCATTAAATTACTTGCACCTGCTTCTGCTCTGTTTTGCCCAGCTACGAGACGCATTTTGTTATTTAATTGTCGCTGTTCTTTTGCATAGTTATCGGCGATTTGTTCCGCTTTACGTTCGCTCAATTTAGCGTTATAATCTGCAATCTTAGCCTGTTGGTCATACATAGCAACTTGTGCTTTTGTTTGTTGCCTAATTGATGCCATTTGCATGGCCATTTGCATGCCCATAATGGCTACCGGATGCATGCACATATCATCACGTCCTTTCTTTCATACTCGGTAACGTAAATAATAAAAATCCTTCTACTTCCTGTAATGGCTCAAATGTCGCTCCTAGCCATTTAAGCCAGCGGATAGCCTTTTTATTATCCCGACTCACAGCATTCCACAGTTGGCCATACTCACGTTGCCATTTTCGTACCGTGGCCATACTCTCAATCACGAAATAGCGTTTATATGTATCTACCGCATCAGTGCCCAAGAACCATATGCAATGACCTAATCCCGGTACTGGAGATTTTAATATCCCATACGCCCACACAGGCACATCTCCACTTAGACCGATATAGGATAGGCTATCTTTCTCTGAGAGCGATAAAAGAAGCCCATGATACCCATCCATTGCCCCCATAGCAATACACTCGTATTCATCAATTTTTCGCATATTATCGGCTAAGGTTCTAATGACTTCTTTCTGATTTGAAATATCATCACAACGGATTGTTGTTATATCGTCCAATCGCTCCACCCCCAATTGTTACGTCCCTTACTAAGGACAACAAATTAAACGGATATGGCTCATTATGTAAAATACAAACAGACGCATCCGTTGCAAATCCTTTTCCTTGTGCCGGCATCGGTACATTTACATCGCCGGTATAAATCTCATTAATGATTGATGCATCTCCAATCATATCCATTCCTCGATTATACGTAACACCAATCTTACCGCCACGACTATTTCGTAACCGTAAAATAATTGAATTGATTTTTACTGTTCGTCCTTGCAAAGTGCCATCTTTTAAATCCATTGCAATTTGAGGTAGTGTAATACGCATATCTAATAATAGACCTACACTAACCTTTGAGTATGTACCCGGCAACATTAGATTTCCATTAGCTGCTATAATTCTATCTGGCAATCTTTTTCCATCAGCAACAATCTGAACCTTACACCCTGCCAAATGAGGAACGTTTATTGTTGTACTCGTTGTATTAGATAAACGCCTCATGCAATCCATTAGTACATAATCATCCATATTTTTACTATCTTTAGGACTTTCAATTCGCTCAATATATCGTTTTGTCTGCCCATTAATAATTCGTCTAACCACTACATATAAGCTATCTTCATTTCCATTAGGTAACGAACAAACCGATTCAAAATACCCTGAAGTAGTATATTGTGCCCATGCATATATATCTTGTTCTTTAATCAGTGTAAGACTCAACAAAACGCCATCATTGCGAACATAATATAAAATACTATCCGGTTCCTGACAGTAAGTACTATCGATTAGCGTTTTATTATGAACTAAATGCTTAGCAAGTAAAGTTAAATCTACACCATTATAGTTATCAGATTCATAAGTATATCCCATATCTCTTACAGTAGATGAGCGTCGCTGCACATATACTAATCGATTTCCAATGTATTGTGGCGTGCAATCTGCTGCCCCATGTTGGGTTTGACTACGTGGCAAAACTCTACTTGGTTTAATAGCTTCCGACCCATCAATAATCCATTCATTTCCATCTGTTAAAAGAATTAAGTCCTGTGCACTGACTATGTGTGTAATATTAAATGCTGAACGACTAATTAATGATACAGAAATCGAACTATCATCCGTTAGGGTTCCATCCACTTTTTCTATATCAAAATTCGGATAATCTCCAGTTCTGCTCATCCATACCTTATATGGAAACCCTGAAGATCCAGCTAAAATAAATCGGTCTTGAAAAAATGTAGACATTCGGGGATAACCATAGGAACCACCCCATGATGATATTTGCCATTCACTTGTTCCTGATGTCTTTCCTACATCTTTAAGAGTTTCAACCTCACACTCAGTTGCAGAAATATATTTTTTTATAACCACCATTCCACTTTTTGTATATGGCTTTACAGTAAAATCTATTTTAACTTCACCATCACTAATTTCACTTGTAACTTTTAATTCACTGTTTCGTGAAATTGTCCCTGTTTCAGTTACGTTATAATCCTTATTTCCTGTATACGTTCTGTATATTTCAAAGTCACTATTGTCTGTCAAATTCTTATTCCATATTTGAACCTTACCTCTCCATTCCCCATGTGTAACAATCTTCCACTCAATATCCGTATCATCTCCATACGTACCTAATCCCATGCTCATATATCCAGTTTCTTTTTTATTTATTCCCCACGACCCTTGCTTAACCCATGTAATCGTCCCTGTTCCTTGCTGCACTGTGGCCGGAATTCGATGCGTAAGCTTAATTACCATACCTACCATATTCGATGTAAAAAAACCTTTAGACGAGTATATACGGTTCCCTTCAGAATTTACCGATAATTTATGATTAATATCATCATTCATGTCTTCAAATGGCGGGACCGTAAATGCATACTTTTCAAAAATCCAATTACTCCCTTGTCGTTGTAATATATATACAGGTTCAGTACTACTACATATAAACATAGTATCTGCAGATTGATTAAAATGAAGATTATTAATATTACTAAAAGGTGTTGTAATTTCTTTACCAGTATAACTACCGTTATTCCATATTCGGATATACTTTACTCCAACCTCTAACATAGTCGCTGAATTACCTTTAAATTCAATTAATCTCACCTTTTGACTGTGGTTTTTTACTTCGCCTAAATATAATGAACCACTACGTTTAGCAACACCACCATAAGGTCTTATTACACAATTTCTAGCCATTAACAAAGCAGATCGGTATTTATCCAAATCACTACGATTAGCGATATCCGGAGATACTTCACCGGTAGCAAATGAATGCTGTGCAATATATATATTTCCTCCTGCCATACTTCCTCCTATCTACGGCGAGCATTGATATATCCTCGTGGCGGTAATACTCGTACTTGCCGTTCTTTACTATTTAAGTTCTTAGCTTCTAACAAGGCTCCTTGATAGATTTGAAACTGCATTTTGTACATTTCAGCACTTCCCACTAACGGCATTGATAAGTCAGCTGCCAATTTATGTACCAAGGCTTCTACAAATAGAGAATCAAATATATCCGGGTCTTCACAGTCATAAACGTAATCACAAAAGGCTTTTTCAATGTCACAAGCAATAACTTTTGTACTTTCATCTTTATTAAATACTTCAAAGTTTTCATGCGTATAATACGGTCTTTCCACTTGTGCTGTCGTATTAATAAACGTTTCCTTATCAACTGCATAAATGAATAAGGCCTTTTCAGGATACATATAAGTGTATGCATAACCTTTTGTTCTTAGGACTCCCTCAACCTCTGCTAATCGTTCTATTCGACGAGCAAAGCTCCATGGATATTGCCTAAGCACCAATTGTCTTGTCCTATCATAAAACTGCCGGCAAAGACGAGCCGACTCATTATCATCATTGATATCTGTAATAATGGCTTCACCGATGCTTGATAAGGCCAAATTACATAAGTCTGTTTTTGTCATTTCGCCCTCCTTAACAAAAAAGGGACCGCCGAAGCAGTCCCTTACCCGGTCTTATTTTAAATCAACATCGCTTACTAAGGCTGCAGTTAATTCACCACTTGTAAATGTTTGACCGCTTACTTTTACTTGTAAATAAGATTTAGCACCAACCGGCACTCTTGCCATGATTTTAGAGCCTTTTTTTGCATCTACTTTATAAGAACCAATGGTCTTAGAACCGGCCATTTTATCCGTATCACCTGTTACTAATTCAACAGTTGCGGGGCCTGCACTCAAATCCTTATTTACAACCACAAGCAACCACAATGGATCGTATGCGTCGCCACCTTTGCCATTGGCCACCACGTCAGAGTTAATCGTGCTCCCAGACATTACTTTATTTTTGAAAAATAAATTTTCACCATCAAATACCATTACTATCGCTCCTTCCGCATCAATTCTAAACAACTATTAGACAATGTTTACTTCGTTCATCAATAATGCTTCACATTCCTTAATTTCGATACCGGCCACGTAAATCTTAGGCATTGCATTCATTACTTCCTGACGAGTTACATGCACGTTATTCTTATCATTCAAGATAATTTCAATCATAGTCTTAGCTTCCGGTGTAACATACATAACCGGTGTGATGCGACCGCTATTGAGATTACGGATACGGCCTTTAGCACGAATAATGTTTTCGATAAACTTCTGACGGTCAGTTGCGGTTTTGACAGTTTCTAAATCCACATTGCGTACTGCGGCCACACGGCGAATATCTTTTACAGATAACCCCACATCCCAGTTAAATACAGTTGCCACAGCCTGGAATTTGTTACCGTCTTTATCCGTAACTGTCTGTTCGCCCAAATCTTTCTTTTTAAGCCCCGCTTCAGAGCCACGAGGATAGATTCCTACTACGCCATCATCACCATGGCACACAAGCCATAATGTGGTGTTCTTATTTGCAGTACCACCGGCATTGATACATTGATATCCCATATCACCTACCACATCACTGAATGTGTTATAGCGTACATGCAAGCCATTAAATTCAGCCGGATTTTCGTCTGTATCGCCGTAGAATAACATTTCAGCTACAGACTGACCAAAGCCTTCAATGTGTGCTGCGTCTTCAGATGCACGAGTCTGTTGCGGATTTCCGGATAATCCTAGAATCTTAACATCCACTTCGCTACGGTCTTCCAACATTGCACAGGTATCTGTGATTTGACGTGTGCTAGATTTAGTTGTAGGAACACCACGATTAATCATGCGAATAGATGGACGAGGTAAACCGGTGCGAACCGTAGTTAAGTTGCCTGTAGGTAAGTTACCTTCCAAGAATTTCATGTCCTGTACGATAGGATTACTTTGATTCAAAACCTCAATAATTTTATCAATGCCTGTTTTAGTGGCATTATAGCGTTTTTGTAAATCCAATAAAGTTAATGCTTCAGTTCCAAATGTTGGCATTATACGTCACCTCTCTTAATTACTAATTCAAATTTTAATTATTTATACTGACTCCAGTCAGTGTTGTCGTAGAAATTATCTGTACCTACAGTAGGTGTACCGCCCAATTTGCCGGCATCTTCTGCTACCAAGTCACCGATAATCGAAAATACTTTTACCAATGCTAAATTATTGCCGATGCCGTTATAGGTAAGCACTTCACGTAATTCGGGCACTTTCTGTTCCAAATATTCAATGCCGGCTCCGGCCTTAGCAATAGTAGCGTCAAACTTACCAGCTAATGCTTTAACAGTTTCCTGTTTCCAAGATTCAGCCTGTGCTTGTTGTTCCGCTTCAATATGGTCTAAAATGGCATCGCCCATTTTCTGTAAATACCCCATACCAAACGTTGTCAGCTTTTCAGCACCTTCTTGGTTGATGTTTAAGGATCGCAACACTTCAGAAAAGGCTGTCGCATTCGCTTCATCTAACTCTCCCCCTTCTCCTACAAACTTTGTAAAATCATAGGCTTCCGGTACATTGCTTTCTGTTTCCGTCTTTTGATTTTCTGCTGTAGGAGTAGTTTCTGCTTCCACCGTCGGAGTAACTTGCTCGGTATTTGTTTCCGCTGTTACTTCAGGTGTTGTTACTTCCGGAGTAGTTGTTTGTATTTCTTGCTCCATAATTATCTCCTTTCATATTTAGAGTCATTTGCCATTTCTAACGTAGCAAATTTCTCTTGCCGTTCCACGTATTCTAATTCTGCTTTATGCTTTAACTCTACGCCCTTCTTCCCTAATGCTCCTATATCTTGAATAAGCTCAACGCCCACACTGCGTCGGCCCTCATTGTAATATGATGTATTATCACCGGTAAAAGTAGTTCGGTGGACGAACGTCTTATCAAGTAATCGCATGATAAACCATCGTCCATCTTCACTTTCCATGATTGTTTTTAATGCCTTACGATCCATTTCACGAATAAAATCTTCACGAGTATTTTTGCGTCGTTCCTGATGCTTATTTGTAATACTATTCACCTGTATCACCACCTAAGCCCGGCATACCTAACCAGTCAGCGACCGCTTCATTACCACCATTATTTACGGCATCCGTTGCATCCTTAGCGGCTTTAGCCATTCCCGGCATCTGTTGCATCATAGCTTGCTGTTGCATCATGGCTTGTTGTTGAGCAGCCGCTTGCTGTTGCTGTTGTAATAATGCTTGTGCTTCCTCATCACTTCTAAACATAGCCGATGGTGCACCTAATTGGCGTGTATATTCGTTAACAAGTCCTATTGGGTCAATCTTAGCTTGTACTTCAGGGTAGGCTTGCATGATGCCTGTGATAAACCCTACCGCTTGCTCAATTGTTGTTAAGCCAGCCATTTTCTGTGCCTGTGCTAACGGTGATGTAAAATCAACTTTTAATTCTCTCCCAGCTAAATGCTCCTTCAATTCATCAGGAATCTCCGCAAACATTTTTCGCTCTGCTAAAATCGCATAGGTACGTTCAATAACCGTATTCAAGAATTCATATTGTAAGCGTTCAACTACAGGTCCCAACTGCTGCAATTTTTCCTGCGACCGTTCCATGACTTCACGTGCGGTCATTTGTCCACTATCAATCTGCTCCATCATAAGGAATAAGTCAGCATTATAGGCTCTACGGATGCTTTCTTTTGTTTCCTCAATAGTACGTAGTAAGTGTTCGAGATTAATTTGTACATTAAACAATGGCTGTATTCTATCCGATGGATTGTCTACCGGAGTCACAGAACCAGGAATAAGATTAATGCTATAAGCAATATTAGAACTTGCTTGCATCGGCGGTTTAACTTGTAATTCCACCGCACTCAATTTATCTTCCTGTTGGATTTGTAGCATCTTAGCATCGTCATTGGCGTACCATCCGGCACCTTTACCATATACCTCATTACCGTTGACGTGATATCTAGCGACCGCTACCGGGAATGTATTAAAACCACCCACTTCAAGGAATGAATCATCATCGCTAAGCCAATAGTAGCTCCGATACTTCATTTTGGTTTTGCCAACTTCACCCATTACATAGTCTTGATTAGGTTCTACTAGCCAATAAACCTCATAGGATTTACTGAGTTGATCTTCTCCATTTGGTTTAATTCGTGCCGTAACCGCATCAATACCAAAGGCTTCAATGATTTGTTGCAAGGTCATTTGCCGCCTTACACAGAATGTATCGACAATTCCATTAGATCCTGTGCTCATTGCATAGGTGCCAACGGCGAATTGTTCACATCTGATGCCGGTGCGACTATCCCAATATATAGCCATGGCTCCCTGGCCAAAAGCTAATTCGGAATATACTTGATAGCATGCTGTATAGAAGTTGCTTTTCTGAAACACAGCTTGCATAATTTCGTAGCGTTTATCTAATACTTTTGCGATTTCGTGATTGTTTTGAATCTCACTATTAGCAAGCGTCAACTTGAACCATTGTCTTGACGGTGGTGTTAAACCACTCATTACACCGGCTGCAAAGATATTGTTACAGTACGTTGCATAGCTATCTACAATGTTATCTGTATTGTATTGCTCCGGTCCTTCAATTTCTTCCAGGCGGCCAATAAACGGCAATTGATATAGTTTAATATCTCGCCACTTAGTAAGATGCAATTCCCGTTCCCGGCTACTAAATAAATTATTGGCTTTGGCTTTCACCTTTTTATTATCCAATTGTGCTTTAAATACCGCCCCTGTCGGAGCATCTCTAAGTAACGTCATAGTATCACCCTAATTTATTACGGCCTTCTGTACTAGATAAGATTGTATCTGTAGTACGTGTTGTACTGAATCCACGTTTCTTACGTTGTTGTGCTGTTGCAGTTTGTTCACCGTCAGCACTGTTGTTTTCTACTGTTGGTGACGGTGCCGGCTGTTTAATCTCCTGCATATTTTGTCCACCAAATAAACTTTTTACAAATCCTCCACACATAACTGTTTCTCCTTTCATCTCTTAAACGGATTGTATTTTGTCTTTGCCATCGGAATCCCATTCATAAGCCGTACGTCTTTTTGTGGTACGTTAAACGCAAATGTTAAGGCTGCTGCATCGGCTGTATCCGGTGACGCTCCAATTCGTTCCTTAATTTTGTCCTTAGCTTCTAAAACAATGCGACCTCGACTATCATAGTCATACATTGGCGTGGCCAATTCTGAACGCAATTCTTCATCATCAGGTATACATCCGCCTTCAGAAATCCATTTACCCATGTCATGCCACATTTCAGCACGCTTATTTACATATTTTTCCGGATGGCTTGCTTGACTACCAAATGGCACTTCAATAATATTCTTATGCCCTAGTTGTCTTAATCTATCGATAACACCTTCACCACGTCCGGCATCTATAAATACTGCATCCGGTCTGTGTTCTGCAATCAAACCGGCCACAACGGATGCAACTTGCATATTGTCTAATCCTTTGTATCTCATTGGCGGCCACATGCTCAATCCTTGACGCTTAACAATAACCGTCCTATCATCGCCAAATCGAGCTACGTCAACGCCTAAGATAATCGGACTGTTTCTGATATCCGCTTCAGGCACTGTACGATTAATAGATGCATTAATATCATCAATCGATATCAGTACATTATTAGCACTTGCTGTGAAGTCACAATAAAATTCCTGTCGAATTGAGTTTTCTGACATGTCTCTCATCATACTCTCCAATTCATCTTTTGGTATAATCTTGCTCTCATCAACGTTGTATGAGCATGTATACCAATCAGGCTTATCCATGGCCTGTTTATAGATTTCGTAAAATTGATTTTGCCCTTTTGGAGTACCAATAAATACAGCCCAGCCCATACGATCTGCTAATGCCGGGCGAATGATTTCATCCCATACAGTTGGTTTCATCTGAGCGTATTCATCAAAGATTACCCCATCAAGATATATCCCACGCAAGCTATCCGGATTGTCAGCACCTCGGACATATATACGAGCTCCTTGCCTATTAGGATGCATTGATGGTAACTCGATATATAGTTCACTTTCATTGGTTTTAATAAAGGGAATCGGACTTACATAGTACTTTAGATAAGACCATGCAATTTGTTTTGCCTGCGTTCGCAACGGAGCAATATATGCATATTGCGGTGATGGCAATTTGTTTTTTACCGCCATCTTTATCATGTGATTTATAGTAGCTACTGTCTTACCGAAACGTCGATGTGCTACTACTACATTAAATCGATGTGTTTCTAATGCCGGATGAATTTTTTGTTTCCATATCGGGCGTGGTGCATAAGGCAATTTAATATTAATTTGCTTTATCTTCCTCACTCCAATCCATGCCAAACATTATAGGACCACCATCTTTACCAAAAACCTCTGTTTTATCAGCCGGTTTATATCCGGCACGATCTAACAAATCTATCGCAATTTTTACTCGTTCTTTGGGAGGAATTTTGGGGTCTTTTAGCATTCCAGACATAATTTGAATGGCCTCTTTAGCTTCGAACAAAAAATTTTCTCTAAGTTCCGATGCTAATTGTTCCTTTCGCAATGCCAAATATTCCTGAACTTCAGAATTTTTCAGAAGTGCACTCGACTGTTGTGATGCCGTTTTTTCAGAATATCCGGCCAGCTTAGCGGCTAACGTTTGATTTTTGCATTTGAGATTAATAAACTCTTCAACGAATTTCTTTTTCTGTTCTGTCAGCATCCGTATTCCTCCCTCCTATTTTCTAATTTATGTAAAATTCATTGTTACCACCTCTCTTATTTGGGTACAAAAAAGGCATGGCAAAATAAATGCCATGCCTATAACCTATTTAATTGTATCTATGTCTTTATTATATATGGTTTAAGTTGTAAAAACGATTCGTTTTTCGACGAATTTTTATCATTTATCCAAATTTATTGCTAATTTTAAAGACTTTAAACTCAACGAGATGTAACAAAAGTAAATAAAGGAACTCTTTTATCGTATTATAGTACAAATCTTTGCTGATTCGTTCCTTCACAATCGTCTGCTCCCATGGCCGCTTATAGGTATATTTAGCTTCTACCAAAGCCAACATCAAATCCGATGCTTTACTTAATGTAGATTCGACCGCTTCAACAATTCGTTCAGGGTTTTTAACGATCACCTGATTGTCTCTTTGCCCTTTAGACTGTACGTGAATAGTCACTTCTTTTATTGGTAATACATTAACCATGGCATCTTTACCTGTGGGATCTTTTATATGAGATGTATTCTGCATTTGTTGCATTATGGCTCTTTTATCGATTACCTCATTTTTAATTTCGAGATAATTGTACATATACCATTCAGCCGTTTTATATAGACTCGCAATGTCCAACGGAATCACCTCCTAACACAAGGATTTCTGATTTTCCATATGCATAACAAGCTTTATCTAAGCACCCTGTTTCAATTAAGAAATTATTGATGGTTTCATCAATCAGGCTATTCAATATATTTCCTTCTTCCGGCGGCAAATCCAACCAATCATCGTGCTTTAAGTCATCCCAGTACTGCTCATACACAGCATCATAAATTGAATCTTCTGATGCATATCTAAAACGTAATACTTCTACAAGCTTAATGCTGTAATCATGATTACCTCTTAAAATTACATCTTTTTTTGTAAACCAATCTTTACCAAACCTATACATACCGTCTTTATTCATTGCAGTATTAACCGCATCAATTGCATCTTCCTTTGATTTATAAATAGGAATATCCTGAAAAACACTTTCCTTTGCCTGTAACAATACATTCTCTGGTAATACTACATATTCGCCTTTATGAACTAACATACTTACACCTCTTTACCTATTACTCTATTTTTATATGATAATTTTTTTAATATCTTTCACTATGAATACCATACACTCTAACCCATACTCTTTTTCCCATTCTATATATGCTTTCGTTAAACGTTCTTTCAATTCTTTTTCAGCTCTATATCCAATATCAGCCAAATATTCATCTACATTGCCCTCTAAATCATCAAAGCAATCTGCTGATAGTCTTTCAAAAATATCATAGGTATTGATAATAGGTTTAAAGCGATACACTTCTCCAATATAAAAGCTTGTATTACCTTCCGCATCAAGTAAATCATCTTCGTAAAAAATTCCACCTCTTAATACTTCCTTAATAGCTTCCTTTTTAGTTTTAGCATCTAATAATTCATAAAAGTTATTGCTACAACTTGCAGCTAATTCCCCTGTTTTTACCAACATAATCTGCCACCTCAATCTTTTCTATATCAGCTAAACGTGTCAACATTAACTGTTGATGATACTTTCTACTCCAAGCCATAAATAATCTCGTCATAGATTCTCTTAATTCTGTAACAGCTGCATCTGGTACATTACACAAGTAATCAGCAGAATCGGAATCAAATAAACTCCACGCTTGGTCTTTAGCATCTTCCAAAATACGAAAAGTATTCTAATAAGGCAATTCTTAACTCTTCTCTTTTCATTATTTATCATCCCTTTAATCTCGTTTCTTAGCTGCAGCTTTTTTACATTCCTCACTGCAATACTTATATCGTGTACTTGGTGCAATAAATGGTTTCTTACATTCAATACAAGTAATTTCTATTAATACCGGTTCTTTAGTCGGACGAAAAGTAATCTCCTTATCCAATCTAATAGCTTCATCAATTGTTAGGACTTTTTTAGTGTCTCTGCAAGCATGTCCATCCACATAACGCCATTCTTTGCTTTTCCAATATCCACCATCATATTTTGGCTCTACTTTATGCACGCATTCTCCCCCAATGTAATCTCGTGCTACATATTTATAGCCCTCTGCTTTGGCCTGTAAATAATCCAAACTATATTCACCTCTTATTCTCCCACTTTATTGATGTCAACAAAGTGGTAAAACCGCTGATAGATTAAGCTTTTATACATTATTTTCAAACATTATTTACATTCCTAATAATTTGCTTACAACCACCTTGCTAGGCCAAAATACAACACCTAAACCTCCAATTAGTAACAGCCAATATGTATATCCTGTTGGAGCAACTAATATCTTGCCATTAATAGAAATTTTCAAAAAAATTGTAAATACCCATAGTACTATACCCATAACAAACAATATGCTAAAGCAAATATCAATCGCATGTATAACATCAATTAACCATAGTTTCATTGCCATCAAGCTCACACTCCTCTTCTTAAGCCTTTACACGCTGTTCCATTGTTTCTACTAAATTAGCACTAACTAATGCTTTAGCCATTACCGGAACTACGCTGTTCCCTATTCTTTTGACCTGTTCCTTAACAGAATATTTCCGTCCTTTATAGTCGAGTTCAAGAGCATAGCTATCAGGAAATCCCTGTGCCCTAGCCAGTTCCCTCGGAGTTAACATCCTTAATCCGATATCAATGATGTTGTAATTTTCCTCTTTTACAACTACCAAGCCAAAATGATTACATCCGGTTACTGTATGGAGCGGCTCAAATAGGCTCTGCCCAGTTTCCCGACCATAGTACTTGGTCAGAAATGCTTTAACCGCTTCACTGCTTTCATTTTTACTTAGTTTTGCCGATACTAATCCGTACCTGGGTGAACCATCGATAGTAAATAGTGGTTCTTGTATCGATTGCCCCCGATGCTCCCTCGGAGAAGTCTCCGTGTGATATTGAATAATCGTAGGAGCAATCATATCCTCGTCCACTGTTACAATAAATGGATTTGGGTTATGAAGGATAAATTTATTTACACCACGCCAAATTCTCTTCATGGTGTTTTCTGCCAGCGGTTTCGACCGGCCAAATATCGATTTACTGGGAACAGACCAATCTATGCATTCAGCAGCCGTTCTATAAGGCTGCTTTCCTTTGCCATGCGTAGCCTTTGGCCACACTATAGGCTGTCCGTCACATCTTGCTATGAGAAAAAATCGTTTTCTCTTTGTCGGTGCACCAAAATCGCAAGCCGTTAATTCTCGATACTCCACCTCATAACCAAGTGCATTTAATGCCTTAATAAAGCTTCTAAATGTCATTCCTTCTTTACTCTTTATAGGCTTACCATCCGCATCAAGAGGGCCCCAACTTTGAAATTCCTCGACGTTTTCAACCATAATCACTCGTGGTTTTACAGCCATAGCCCATCTAATTGCAACCCAGGCTAACCCCCGAATATTTTTGCTTAAGGGCTTGCCACCCTTAGCTTTGCTGAAGTGTTTGCAATCAGGGCTGAACCATGCAAGAGCCACTTTTCTACCGGCACACGCTTCCTTGGGATCTACTTCCCAAATATCCTCAACATAATGTTTAGTATTAGAATGATTAACAGTGTGCATTGCGATAGCAGCCGGGTCATGGTTGATGGCTATATCAACCTCGGCTCCGGTGGCTTGGTAGATTCCTAACGATGCACCACCGCCCCCTGCAAAGCTATCGATAATCAATTCCCCATCATACATATAACCGCTCCTATTCTTGTGGCACAATAAAGTCCGGTATTAAATTAATATCCCGATTAAGCATTTCTTCTATCCAATTGGTCAACGTAAAAATCGTGATGTTGTTATCGATAGCAAATTTTACCTCTTGCCGGCAACCACGGCTAGTTTCCCACTCTGGACAGATAACTAAAATATCACAATGATTTAGTACGCCCAAACATACATCCAACCCTTTTTGGTATTCTTCACCATCCAAATAGGCGAATCCAAAATTGTGAATTGGGGAAATATAATCATGTGCTGTATCACTGAAAACCAACTCAGTCATTATCTTATCGATTTTCTTCTTATTTTCTTCTTTCCCACCATAAGGGTGGGCTACATATACTAATTCTTTCACTGTACAGCTCCTTGTCTATCCACCGCATCAGCCGGTAAAAAATCATCAATAGTATCCGCTTCAGATGTTTTAAACTCAACTTTTTCCAATAAGTCAGAATTGAATAAGCTTGACTGTGCTCTTTTACCTTTAATATATAAAATCGCTTCATCAATAAGTCGACTTATAATCTTATGCTCCAATTCATTACTTTCATATGGCATCTTAAGCATTTCCGTTTCAAGCCTACAGTAATCCTGTTTTTTGTTAATGGCCAAACCGTATATTTTATAACCTGAGATTTCGTCCTTGTCGTAACCCTTTCCACCGTATTTAAATCTAATGGCATATACATTTACCATCTTTGCCCCGAATTTAAATAAATTGAAGTTTTCAAACAACAACTCTTTTACGTCCATAAGTGCATTGATAAGTTCCGGTCTTGGTTTATCTTTAGATCTTAGACTTAAGCTTTCAGTGTTATCATCTAATAATTCCTTGCAAAAATTAAATTCATAGTTACCATTCAAAATTTTAATTGAACCGATTTTATACATGCTCTTTCACCTCTCTATACATTTCGCCCCTGTGCCCGGCGATTAATTAAAACAACTTCTTCCGCATCAATCCCTTCTCGTGCTGCTACAATATCAATCAATTCATTTTGCTTAATTGTTCCGTCATGAGCCTTTATATGACATGAGCCGCACAACTGAATAAGATTCTCTCTAATATCGCCACCATTGGAACCTCTTGTAAATATGTGATGTGGTTCACCGGTTGCTCGATGTCCGCACTTTTCGCACCACCCTTTTCTCATTTCCTTGATTAACTTTTTGTCGCTGATTCGCATTTGTGGTCCTCCTCATCGGCTTAGCCTGATATTTATCACATCGTTCACATTTACTTGGGATAATTACATATACATCCTTTGCCTTGATGTAAACTTTCTCTTCATTCGGACAAGTTGGTTTTACAAATACACTTCCCAGTCTTCCCACACTCATTGCATATATACAGGTCCCTGCTTTACGTTTCTTCATTCATTTCTCCTATTCCAACCATTAGCACAAGCTTTTCTTGATATTCTTTCTTCAAACGAAACAATGCATCCGCAATAATTGCACTGCACCATATTATGTACATCCGTCACTCTTATTCCACTTACGATTTTTACGTCATGCGATCCACAAAAGGGGCACTTCTTTAATTCCTCATCCATAGCTATCTCCTAAAAGGGAATATCTTCATCTTTGGCCATTGAATCAAAATTACTGTTTTTGCTGACTGCAATTGTTACAGTAATGGCAATAATCTCTGTAACCCATCGAGTAATTTTTTGTTTATCTTCATATGACCGAGTTCGAATCTCTCCTACTACAGTTACAAAATCGCCTTTAATTAAACCGGCATAATCTTCAGCATTAACCCAGCACACCACTCTATGAAATTGTGGCTTATCCTGTTGCCCATCAATATATCGATTTGTTGCTACTGTAAATGTTGTTACCGGTTTTCCATTTTTTGTGTAAGCAATTTCTGCGTCTTTAGTTACGTTGCCGGCAATAATTGCCTGATTGATATTAATCATTTATTATCTCCTTTTTAATAGTCTCACTGCTCTCCGCATCATAATGCATCGACCATTTGATACATACATTGAATTTAATAATGCTACTAAAATATGCATCCAAAACATTTTATCCATTTTTATACCTAATCCTTTTATCCCTAAGTTTGATTAACCTATATACTCTAAATGGATAACCTGTCATATTAATTCCCTCATATAGGCTATCCTTATCCAAGTAATATCCATTAGGCACTTTAATGTCTTTTGCCCAATCAGTAGATGGTAATGTTTCCACCTTTTCTTTTGGCTTAATCAAGTTTTTGCTTGATGTCCACCGTCTTTTAAATACAGCAGCTTTTTCATCACTCTGTATTTCTTTTACAAAATAACTTGCCATGCGAATTGCATCCTCAGCCTTGCCTTGATAAATCTTTTGCTCAAAATATCCATATGGCCACAGTCTATCCATATCCTCTGGATAAATCTCAAAAACTTTATTTATAAGCAAGTGAAAATGTATTCGATTAGCTCCCTCTGCAACATAAATATATTTCAAAGCTTTATTTTTTACTTTATACCTATCTCCCAATCTCCGAATGAAATTTCTAATATCTTTTTTTGCTTGCTCCCAGGTTGGCTGCTCTCTATATGTCAGCGTTAAGTAATAGTCACCCGGACTAAAATTGTTATCGATGAGCATTCTTAATTTACTCTCTGCATTTCGCTCATTGTTTCTTTTCATTTCTTCCGGTGTCGGTAATTTTCTTTTCTGTCGAGTTTTTCCTCGACTATATATTTTCGGCGATTGATAGTCAGTTACTTCAATCATATTTTTAGAAAAAATTTTCTTACGTCTACGCATATCAAAATCCAATCTTCGATTTCGTCGATTTGTTAATAGATGATATCTAGTTAAAAAGAGCCGATGTTTATTGACTTTTCGGCTCTTCTGACTAGCTTTTGGGGATTGTAATATGGTATAATTTACTTACGGTTAGAAGGGTTTTATACCACATAAAATCCTAAAGCGATTAGCATTTGCTAGTCGCTTTTTTTATTGCCCTGATTAACTGGATAACTACATCGTGTTACACCTTCAAACACCCTGAAATACTTGCATTTATCGCAACATTTCATACAGGCTAATCCACTTATCAAATCGCAATGAACAAAGCTTTTGTCCGGCTTGCCACATACACCGCATTTAATCTCTTTCAATGCCATAATGCACTCTTTCTCGGAATCCTTGGGCATCCGTCTTTCTCTTGATCATATGCTTTTCTTACCGGTTCCATTTCTATTACATGATATTCAATAGATGTTTCTTTTCCCATTTGCCACACCGCATAAATTACCGCTTCAATGAATAATACAGAAAATACGCCCATCCATATCCAGCCTGTATATACGCTAATCATTTCTTATCACTCCTTTTATTCCAATTTGTAACTCTTACTTAACGCTCTACATAATTGAATCGCTGTTAATATCTTTACATCACCACCTGATTCAATCTTTAAAATTGCCTGCCTTGATATACCTGATACTTGTTGTAATTTATATGTCGACCAGCCTTTTTCTTTTCGTTGCTTACTTAACCATGTACTAAAATTGTTCATCTTTTCACCTTGTTAACTTTAGTTGACACTTTTACATATTAATAATAGAATTAAATCATACATTAAATTCTTTCGTTTGTTTGAAAGGATGTGGTTCTTATTGGGCCAGTTTTTGATGTATGCCAGTGCCTTTTAATTTCTGAGCAAGCTTTGGCTTAAAAGCGGTCGTCCTCTCGGCCTAAGGAAGATTAACTCCCAAGAAGCGGCCTTTTCACCCGTCCATGCCTAATCATTTTTCTAATTCTCGTTTAGAATGCATTCGTTAGATTAATAATTTTGTTTGGTGCAAGAGGTAGGCAAACCCTGCAGGCAATTTTTTGCTAGCCTGAATAACTAGCAAGCTATTGGTTTAAAGACTAAAGACCCAATCTTTAGTCTTTTTTCATTTACTTTCTGCTAATAATTCGCCTTTTAATGACCAGTATTGTTTTACTAATTTAACTGGGTCTTCTTTTGTTCCACTTCCTTTAGTACTCGTTGTTTCAATTACCAAGATAACCTTTGCATCCCATGTTCCTGATTTACTAATAGTATTTAACTCCATATTTCCTCCACTTCTAAGCCCCATCAATCTGTAAGAAAAAAATATAACCTTGTGCCTGTGATTATTTCCTAATCATAGGCATTTTATTTTATGCCGGATTGCTTTCAACATTCCTCATACAATCTCTTAAATTTCTCTTCCCAATTAATTCTATATATACCCGGAAAGTTGTAGTCCATTCGCTGAACGGTAAATCCTACTCCGGCAATAACACCAAGAGTCATCAACACATCATTAGTAGTAAATTCATTTGGAGGTACATCTACCCATACTTCCGTTTTACCTTTATTAACAGCATTTTTAATCAGCTTGCTCCATGCACTATATAAGCCTTTATTCCTATCTTTCATTAAAAGATTGCCTTCTCCTAAAAACAGTTTCATTCTGCTTTTTGCTCTGCTTTTTGCTCTGCTTTTTGCTGACATGCTTATTGCCCCCTTTCTAATTAACTTCTTGAACAGTCCAGTCACCTCTTACAAATTTAAGAAGAGGGTCTCGGAATATGACGTATTTATACCTTTTACCTTTACCAGTAATATCTATTGCCCTGCCAAAGATATCAAACTTTCCACGCTGTAGCCCTATTCTTAATGTCTGTTGACTCATATCTAAGATTCGTGCAGCTTCTTGGATACTAACTTGTGTTTTATTCATTTTTATCTCCTTTCTATAAAAGATACTTTTATTTCACATAAATTCTTTTTACTTGATTAATGTTTCTATTGATACTTCAAAAAAATTAGCAACAGCCTGTAATTTATCCACACTCGGAGAACTTTTTTTCCATGCAGAAATCGTTCCATTGCCAAAACCTAAAGCTTTTTCTAACTTATTGATGCTAATATTTCTATCAGCACAAAGTTTTTTTATAATTTCAAATATCATAAAATCACCTCGTTACTAGAAAATAATCATTGACTGATAATAGAAAATATTCTAATATATAAGTAAAAGGTACCCTAAATAACATTGTTACTAGAAAATAACAAAATATTATTTACATATACTAGAATATTTTCTTCCGCACCTATATATTACTAGATAATTTTCTACGTGTCAATGTTTTCAGGGAATATTTTCTAGTAATTTATGAAAGGTAAAAATTATGAGTGATGTAGGGACTACTTTAAAAAGCAGGATACAATACTTAGCTAAGACAAAAAAATTAAGTTTAACTAAAATTGAAGAGCAACTTGGTTTTGGAAATGGGACTATCACCAAATGGGATAAATCATCACCTAGTATCGATAAGCTTAGACAAGTCGCAGAATTATTAAATGTATCGGTAGATTTCTTATTGGGTGATGTCTTCTATAATAATTCTCCTGAACTATACCCATACAAAGAAAACCAAGGGTATTACGAAGATCCCGAAGTTGCACAACTAGCCAACGAAATTAAAAATGACCCCGAATTACGTCTATTATTAGATGCAAAACGGAGCCTATCAAAAGAAGATATAGAAAGCGTAATAAATATCACAAAATCCCTATTACGCAAGGAAAGAGGTTTCGAAGATTGAATTTTTTTATTTACTTAATTGATTTACCATATAGTGTAGGTGGCTATACAAGACTAAATGAAGATGGAACTTACACCATTTTATTAAATGCTCGCCATTCAATTGAAGAGCAACGGAAATCTTATATCCATGAACTTAGTCACATAGAAAGTAATGACTTTGATACAGAATTACAAGCTGATTTATTAGAACAAATGCGTCATGAATCAGGGTTCTAAGATTATGATTTATAAAGTAGAAATCCTTATTCTAACTATTACTAAACAAAAAGGAGTTAAATGATGATTGACATGGTTAAAGGACTTTATGGCTGGTTATTTATATCAGTCCTTATTTCTTTTTCGACGTTTAGTATTAAAGCATCTTTTACCGATGTATTTTTATCATTTTTAGCTTTTATGTCCTTACCAATATTAATTCTTATATTTCATCGTTACATATATTTTATATTAAGTATAGCTTTGTTTACATACATATATTTCTTTTCAACAAAAGCTTATTTTCAACTATTATTTATTCCATCTTTTATGCTTCTACTTCCCATAATAACTATACTATTCATTAAATTACATTCTCTTTTTAATAATGAAAACATTTCTTTTTTACAACTATATAATGAGTTAAGAGATAAAATTAAAAATTCTATCGAAATATGCACTGATACTATACCATACTTAGATAAAGTGCCTGTCAATAATAAAGTAATTCCTGTATATGCTTCTTCTCAATATAAGTTATTTTATGAAATTTCTAAAGACTATATAACAAATGAAAAAAAATATGCAGTTAGTATTCCAGACGACAGCTTACACCCATTTTTAGATAAAGATGATATTGCTATCATTACATTAGTAGATGAAGCATATAACAATGAAATTGTTTTTATTTCTATTAATGAACAAGAACCTATATTTCGTTTGTACGAGATGAGCAATGAACGAGTAGTTTTAAAAGCATTTAATTCTCCATATAATTCACTTAAATTTTCTTTGGATGAATTTAAGGAAAATTGCCATATTATAGGTGTTGTACATACTGTTCATCGTGATATTTCTCCATATAAAGATTACACAAATTATAATCAGATTAATAATTAATTCTAAGGAGTTGAAATATGAATAACAATCTTAATATAACAATCCAAAAGACACATCCAAATCCGGATAAGCTAAAAAAGATTATGGATCTTATGCAACAATCATTTGATTCTGATTCTAATAAAGTAAAAGTCTTATATGATAGTCGCTTATTTAGTAATGCTAAATATATAAACAATCATTTGGTATGTTCAAACTGTGAATCAGACATTACGCAATTTAAATTTATAGCACATGCAATTGATAATAAGGATAAAGAAAGAGAAATACATCAATGCCAAAGCTGTGGTCAATATATATTTACACTTTATGATTACCAAGGCTTTTAAAACTGCATTTTAAATCAAAAAGCGTATAAAGTTTAATAAATGATATTAAATTCTATGCTCATATACAAGATATAGTCTTCCTAGAAATTAACGCTACTATTCAGATGAATCATTATGCAAAAATCTTTATATACATTCGATATTGTTACTTTTTTATTACAAATTTGTTTACATTTTGAATAATTTATGTATATTTTACGGCTCTTAGCCCTTGACGATAACTCAGGTTCCTGTTACAATCAATGTACAGAGAAAACGTGCTGACCTTACGGGCGAAGCACACAACTCGTCAACCTAAGGGTTGGCGAGTTTTTTTATTATGAGGTTATCTTATGCCAAAACCATTCAAATCACACAACTCCTTGCTTAAATTAATGCGGAAACGAAATATAAGTATTGCCAAAGGAAGTGAAGGTAGTAAAGTTAAAAATATTCTTTCGAGAGAAAATTATTATTCTGTCATTAATGGATATAAAGATATATTTTTAGATCAAGCAATTACCAAGCAAACTAATGATGACTACTATATAACTGGTACTACATTTTTCCAAATTTATAGTGTATATTGTTTCGACAGAAATCTACGCAATATTTTAATGAAAAGCTTATTGCAAGCAGAACAAAATTTGTGTACTAAAGTAGCCTATAGATTTGCCGAAGAACATAAAACTGAATTTAGTCATCTTAATATAAATAACTTTTCAAAAACTGATTTGCCTCAATCTACAAAATTAATTTCCAAGTTATCAAATGTAACACAATTAAACTCCAAATCTAAAGAGAGTGGCTTCTATCATTATCTAACTAAGCATCAAGATTTACCTTTATGGGTTTTAGTTACTAAATTAACTTTTGGTGAAATTACTGCCTTTTATAAATCAGTAATGCCTTCTTTACAAGAGAAAATATTACATGATATTCACAAAGAATATTCTGCTGAATTTTCTATTCCGATTACCGCTCCTACCTCTTCTTTAATTGGTAAATTTAATACTATTTTAGATGTACTGGTTCCATATAGAAATATATGTGCACATGGAGACAGATTATATAATCACAGAGTAAAAAATGGGAAAAACACAATAAAACTATCTTATTATTATACGAATAACTCTCCTAAAGGTAGCGAATCTTCTTTTTATGGGCTACTCATTTGCTTAAGATTATTTCTCCCTCGATTAGAATATAAACGTCTAATCAAAGATGTTATCGCTGAATTAATATTGGTAAGTAAGAGCCTCCCTGAACCTCAATTCAATATGCTTCTCAGTAAAATGGAACTCACGTTAAATTGGAAAGAAACACTTAATAATTTAAAATAAAAAATCCCCCACCCTGTTGGAGCAGAATGAGGGGCTGCACATAACAACCAAAGAGGTGTTATACACAAAACACAATTATATTATAGCACACCTTTGGTATTTTTTACCAAGGAGGAATATATGAAACGCTCTAATGGAACTGGTAGCGTCTACAAGCTAAAACAGAAATTACGAAAACCTTATAAAGCTGTTATAACTGTAGGCTGGACAGATGACGGAAAACGAATCCGTAAATGCATTGGCTATTTTGAAAAATCAAATGATGCCCGTAATGCCTTAACAGAGTATCAACTTAGTCCAGATAAATTCAACAATAAAGACGTTACTTTTGCCGAAGCATGGGATTGGATGATTGAAGAAAAGCGACGAGCCGGTGTTGATATTGCTAAAGGTAAATTTTCCGCATCAAAGGCCAAAGTAAAGCCTATTTGGAATATGCCAATGCAGAAAATAAGACTTGTACATTTACAAGGTGTTATGGATAGCATTAAACATTTAAGTCGTTCTTCCCATGAAAATTTAGTAAAAGCAATAAACGGTGTTTTTAAAGTGGCCATAAAAAATGATGTCATTGTAAAGAATTATGCCGCTATGATAACTTTACCACCAGTAGAAAAATCAACTATGCATAAACCTTTCACAGAAGATGAAATCGCTATATTATGGCAAAATACCGATAATAAATTGGTAAAAATATTATTAATCTACATTTATACCGGATTACGCCCTATTGAGTTATATGAAATTAAACTAAGCAACATAAACATTAAATCTAGATATATGATTGGTGGTGTAAAAACTACTGCCGGTAAGGATAGAGTTATACCTATCGCTAAATGTATTCTTCCTTTTGTCAATGAAATTTACGCCACAGCAAGCTTTAAACGGTCTGATACATTTCTTCCCAAAGGATATATACCAGTTCGTTTTGATGCCCCATTAAAGAAACTTTGCAAGGAGTTAAATATATCAGAGCATAAGCGACATGACACAAGACATACTTTCATCACCCTTGCTCGTAACTATGGTATGGATTTATACATATTAAAAACAATTGTTGGCCATATGCACAACGATGTAACAAGTAGCGTATATACGCATAAAGAAATAGAACAACTGGTTGCGGCTGTTGACTCGTTACCATCAAAATTTACGATACAAGATGTAGCCACGATGTAGCCACCGTTATAAAACTATGCATAATATTATAAAATAAGCGTCATTGCCAAACTCCGAAAGTCCAGCAATGACGCTATTTTATTGACTTTATTCCTCTTCTTCAGGAAGGTCCGCATTATGATATACATCTTGCACATCATCTAAATCATCAAGGGCATCCAACATTTTCTGCATTTTTACAGCATTATCCCCTTCAAGGGCAATTGTGTTGTCAGGTACCATGGTGATTTTGCTTACGAGTGTTTCAATCTTAGCATCGGCTAAGGCTGCTTCTACCGTATCATAATCTTCCGGAGCCGTGTAGATAACGAAGCTGTCATCTTCCACTTTCAAATCTTCCGCACCCGCTTCTAAAGCAAGCATGGTCAATTCTTCTTCATCATGACCTTCGCTGTCAATTACAAAGATACCTTTGCGGTTAAACATCCAAGCTACGCAACCGGTTTCACCGAGGTTACCACCGTTTTTAGAGAATGCATGACGCACATCGGCTGCCGTACGGTTACGGTTATCAGTCAAACACTCAACGGTTAACGCCACACCACCCGGGCCATAACCTTCATAGGTAATTTCTTCGTAATTATCCATATCGGTAGCGCCTACGCCTTTAGCGATAGCACGTTGAATATTATCTTTAGGTACATTGTTTTCACGAGCTTTTTGCAAAGCTAATTTCAAACGCATATTACCAACCGGATCGCCACCGCCCATACGTGCGGCAACCGTAATTTCACGGCTGATTTTAGTTGTAACTTTTGCTTTCAACGCATCAGTTTTACCTTTTTTATGTTTAATATTGGCCCATTTTGAATGTCCGGACATTGTACTTCCTCCTATAATAACCTGTTACATATAATGCCTGCAGTAATTACGCTTTTTCCCACCATGCTTCGCCGCGCAAACGGTCCAAAATAATGGAAACAGCACTGCGCACCGACAGATGATTGTAATCACCATGACCATAAACAGGTTCTAAAATATAATCAAATTCTTCCATAGTTTCTTTGGTCATGCCATAACCGGTACCAAATAATACTAACACAGGGCGCGCCCCCTTTTCAAGCGTTTGCCGCATCCATGCATAACTTACCGTATTATCGTAGGTACGTGCATCGGTTGTGGCGATAATCGGCGGGTCTCCCTCAAGCCGGGTTACTTCCTCAACAGCGGCACGGATGGAATTGACCAGTGCCACTTCACTGAATGCATCCTTGCGATCGGGATTATAGGTACTGCCGAAACCGGTCTGCCAATGTTCCATAATCTGCTTGGCCAAATCACGTTGGGCCGGTATATTATGAATCACAAAATAACGACTCACATCATACGTAATGGCCGCCCGGGCAATATCATGAATGTCATAATTCGTAATCGCCGTCGTAATGACTTCGCCATGCTTATTATAGATAGGATAGTGAACCAAGCCTATATATAAATTTGCCAAGGTTATTCCTCCCTTTTTGTTCGCTACTTTCCATTATAATGAATTCCGCCGCCTGTCGCAAATAAAATCTTAAAAAATAAGTAAAAAACAGTAAAAAGATTCGTTACACCCGAACCAAACCGGTTCCCAACAGGTATATCCGAATCTTTTTACCGAATTTATCAATTCATTTGCAGTTAGTATCTAAACAAATACGCTTAACTGCGATTATTTTTTAATGTTGTAAAAAACGTCTTCGCCGCGATATTGAGCTGTTTCTGCCAACAAATCTTCAATACGTAACATTTGATTGTATTTAGCTACGCGTTCGCTGCGAGCAGGTGCACCGGTTTTAATCTGACCGGCATTAACAGCTACGGCAATATCGGCGATCGTATTGTCTTCCGTTTCACCGGAGCGGTGAGAAATAACGCAAGTATAGCCGGCACGTTTAGCCATTTCAATAGCATCAAACGTTTCAGTCAAAGTACCGATCTGGTTTACTTTGATCAAAATAGCATTAGCTGTATCGGATTTAATACCTTTCGCTAAACGTTCTGTATTTGTTACGAATAAATCATCGCCAACGAGCTGAACTTGTTTGCCAAGACGTTCAGTCAATAATTTCCAACCTTCCCAATCTTCTTCGGCAAGACCGTCTTCGATAGAGATGATAGGATATTTAGCTACTAAATCGGCATAGAAGTCAACCATTTCAGCAGCCGTTTTAACTTTGCCCTCACCGGCCAAGTCATATTTACCGTCTTTATAGAATTCAGAGGAAGCAGCATCAATAGCTAATTTGAAGTAGCTGCCGGGTTCATAACCGGCATCTTTAATAGCTTCGCAAATAACTTGCAAGGCTTCTTCATTGGAGCCGAGATTTGGTGCAAAACCGCCTTCATCACCTACACCGGTTGCGAGGCCTTTAGCTTTAAGAACGTTTTTCAAAGTATGGTATACTTCGGCACAAGCGCGTAATGCTTCTTTGAAAGATTCAGCGCCAACCGGCATAATCATGAATTCCTGAATATCTACGTTGTTATCGGCATGAGCACCGCCGTTTAAAATGTTCATCATAGGAACCGGCAATTCTTTGGCATTAGTGCCGCCAAGATATTGGAATAATGGCAAGTCAAAGGATGCAGCTGCTGCTTTAGCTACAGCCATGGATACGCCAAGAATGGCATTGGCCCCAAAGTTACCTTTATTAGGAGTGCCGTCGAGTTCAATCATCAAGTTATCAATAGCTACTTGTTCGGAAGCATCAAAACCGATAATTTCAGGCCCGATTTTTTCGTTTACGTTTTCTACAGCCTGTTCAACGCCTTTACCGAGGTAACGGCCTTTATCACCGTCACGAAGTTCTACGGCTTCAAACATACCGGTAGAAGCACCGGAAGGAACGGACGCAACACCGATGGTACCGTCTTCCAAATACACTTCAACTTCGACGGTAGGATTGCCGCGGGAATCCAAAATTTCTCTTGCGTATACATCTGTAATCATTGCCATAATGTGTTACCTCCTTGAAAAGAACACTTTTTATAAGTATATAATTTAAATACTTTATCGTTATAAAAAACCTTCCGGTAGTCAACTCTATTGACTCGCCGAGTTTATTTTTTATGCAATAAGCTGTGGCCGGTCATTTCAGCCGGTTGAGCAATACCGCCCAAATCAAGCATTGTCGGTGCTAAATCACACAATTTACCTTGATCCAAGCTGTCATTCTTATGAGTTTCACTCACCAAAATAAGCGGTACCGGATTGGTCGTATGCGCCGTATGCGGTGCCCCTGTACGATGGTCAACCATCATTTCAGAGTTACCGTGGTCGGCCGTTACCAAAAGATGACCATTTACTTTATTAATAGCCTCTACAATGCGTGCCAAGCAAGTATCTACGGTTTGTACCGCTTTTTCCGCTGCTTCAAGCACACCTGTATGGCCTACCATGTCAGGATTGGCAAAGTTCAAAATAATCATGTCGAACTTACCACTTTCAATGGCTGCCACCACTTTGTCGGTTACTTCATAAGCGCTCATTTCCGGCTGCAAATCATAGGTTGCCACTTTTGGCGATGGTACCAAGATTCGTTCTTCACCTTCAAACAAGTCTTCTTGACCGCCGCTGAAGAAATATGTTACATGAGCGTATTTTTCAGTTTCCGCAATACGTAACTGCGTATAACCGCCATCGGCCAATACCTGGCCTAACGTATTGGTGAGCAATTCTTTTTCATATATAATATGAGCATCCAAGCTGTCTTCATACTTCGTCATGGTAGCCATATAAATCGGCAATAAACCTTTCACACGGTTAAAGCCGGTAAATTCAGGGTCTACCAAAACACGTGTCAATTGACGGGCACGGTCCGGTCTGAAGTTGGCAAAAATCACCGCATCATGCGCTGAGATAGCTCCTTCCGGTGCTAACACTACAGGCACTACGAATTCATCGACTACATCATTCGCATAAGACGCTTCAATAGCCGCCTTGGTGGAGTCAGCCGTTACGCCAACACCGTCAACAATCGCTTTATACGCCTGTTCAACGCGTTCCCAACGTTTATCGCGGTCCATACCGTAGTAACGACCACCGATTGTAGCAATCTTACCGAGACCGACGTAAGTCATATAGGCTTCTAAATCATCTAAATATGTAAGCGCACTTTGCGGCGGTACATCACGACCGTCGAGCAATGCATGCACATATAATTCGGTAACACCGGCATCTTTAGCTCCTTTGATAATCGCTTTGATATGATCTAAAGAGCTGTGAACACCGCCATCAGATACCAAACCGATAATTTGTAAACGATGCCCTTTAGCCTGTGCATATAATTCTTTAATTACAGGACGTTCAAAAAAAGCTCCGTTTTCCGTATCTTTGGTAATTCTTGTCAATTCCTGATACACAATGCGACCGGCCCCGATGTTTAAATGACCGACTTCGGAATTTCCCATTTGTCCTTCCGGTAAACCTACGGCCAGACCGGATGCCTGCAATTGTGTATGCGGATATGTTTCCCACAATTTTAAAAAGTTTTCAGGCTTAGCCTGTACGATCGCATTTGTCGGGTCGTTCACATCCCCTATGCCGAAACCGTCTAAGATGGTCAGCATAACAGGAGCTTTTAATTTTGCCATACACAAACCTTTCTTTATAAAAATTACAGAATATTAATTTTTTAATTTATATTTAGTCTTAATATATATCTATTCTTACTATACATCAAAACCTTATAAGCTTTATTTAATATGCGTAAAAACTTAGTAAACGCACAGATTTTATTGCGACTTATGCCTTAATAATTGCCATGAAGTCATCTGCCTTTAAAGAAGCACCGCCTACTAAGGCACCGTCAATATCAAGCTGGGATAAAATCTCTTGAGCATTACTGCCTTTAACACTGCCGCCGTACTGAATACGCAACACTTCAGCCGTTTCTTTGTCAAAAAGCTCAGCCACTTTGGCACGAATAGCAGTACATACTTCACCGGCCTGTTCTGCCGTTGCAGTCTTGCCCGTGCCGATAGCCCAAATCGGTTCATAGGCGATAACCATCTGACTTACTTGCTCAGCCGTTAAATCTGCCAAACCGGCTGTCAACTGACTGTTAATAAAAGTCTGAGTTTCATTGGCTTCACGCTGTGCCAAACTTTCACCGACACATAAAATAGGAATCAGATCATACTGAAAAGCGGCTTTAATTTTTTGATTAATCAACGCATCGGTTTCACCGAAATACTCACGTCGTTCCGAGTGGCCGAGAATTACATAATGACAGCCTACATCAGTAAGCATAAGCGGTGAAACTTCACCCGTAAATGCACCTTTAGGCTCAAAATACATATTCTGTGCACCTAAGCGAACTTCAGTATCTTCAATTAAATCAGCCACAGTGCTGAGTCCGGTAAATGGCGGACAAACAACGACTTCACGACTGACTTCGCCTTCAGTTAAGGCGGCTTTGATGCCTTCCACCAAAATAGTAGCTTCCGCTAAATCTGTATGCATTTTCCAATTGCCGGCAATAATTTGTTTACGCATAGGTCCTCCTTATTTATCGGCTAAGGCCACTATACCCGGTAAAGCTTTCCCTTCCAAATATTCCAAGGATGCACCGCCACCGGTCGAAATATGAGAGATTTTATCGGCTAAACCGCTTTTTTCAATAGCCGCTACGGAGTCACCGCCACCTACAATAGTCGTCGCATCCGCTTCTGCTACGGCTTTAGCTACCGCATTGGTACCGGTTGCAAAATTGTCCATTTCAAACACGCCCATAGGACCGTTCCAAACAATCATTTTCATAGGTTTCAAAGCTTCGGCAAACGCTTTTTGTGTAGCCGGTCCGATATCAAGAGCCATCCAGCCTTCTTCAATACCATCAGCCCGTACTACTTTGTGATTGACATCATTGCTGAATGCATCAGCAATAACAAAGTCTGTAGGCAATAACAAATTCGTATTGGTTTCAGCGGCTTGTTTAATTAACTGAGCAGCCAATTCAATTTTATCGGCTTCTACTAAAGAAGACCCGGTAGGATACCCTTTAGCGGCGATAAACGTATTAGCCATGCCGCCACCGATGATAAGAACTTCTACTTTTGGCAATAAATTGGAAATAACTTCAATTTTATCGCTTACTTTAGCACCGCCGATAATGGCTGCAAACGGATGTTCCGGATGTTCCACGGCACCGCCTACATATTTAATTTCTTTTTCCAATAAATATCCGGCTGCCATTGGTAAAAACTTGGTGATACCCTCTACGGAAGCATGAGCACGATGTGATACACCGAAAGCATCATTAATGCCCACTTCTGCTAATGAAGCCAAAGCTTTGGCAAAATCTTCGCCATTCTTTTCTTCTTCTTTATGATAACGTAAGTTTTCCAACAAAAGAACATCGCCGTCCTGCATAGCTTCTACCGCTTTATGAGCTGCTTCACCAACACAGTCATCGGCAAATGCTACCGGTTTACCCAATAATTCACTGAGACGAACAGCACAAGGCTGTAACGTAAATTCCGGTTTACGTTCTCCTTTCGGACGTCCCAAATGAGACACTAAAATAACTTTGGCACCCTTGCCGATTAAATAATTAATGGTCGGCAAAGTGGCACGAATGCGTGTATCATCCGTAATGACACCATCTTTTAACGGTACATTAAAATCTACGCGCACAAATACACGTTTATGGGCTACGTCAACAGACTCAATTGTTTTTTTCATAACGGCCTCCTATATGTTACCGATAACAGCTTATAAATGGCAAGCAAAAGAGGGGACTATCTTTATAGTCCCCTGCAAAAATTATAAACCTTGATCAGCAATGTATTTAGCTAAATCAACGACACGGTTGGAGTAACCCCATTCGTTATCGTACCAGGAAACCACTTTTACCATATTGCCTTCCATTGTCATTGTCAAATCAGCATCTACGATAGAGCTGCGGGAATCACCATTGAAGTCATGGGATACGAGTGGTAAATCAGATACACCTAGGATACCTTTTAATTCACCTTGTGCGGCTTCACGAAGTGCTGCATTGATTTCTTCTTTAGTTGTTTCTACATTGAGTTCGGCTACCAAGTCAGTAATCGAAACGTTTGGTGTAGGTACACGAAGAGCAAAACCGTTCAATTTACCTTTTAATTCAGGCAATACCAAAGCAACAGCTTTAGCGGCACCGGTAGTTGTAGGAATAATGGATAAAGCGGCTGCACGAGCACGACGAAGGTCGCTGTGTGGCGTATCCAAAATGCGTTGGTCATTAGTGTAAGAGTGAACTGTTGTCATCAAACCGCGTTTGATACCGAATTTTTCATTCAATACTTTAGCAAATGGAGCCAAGCAGTTAGTTGTGCAACTTGCATTGGAAATGATGTGGTGGTTCTTAGGATCGTATTTGTCTTGGTTAACACCCATTACAATAGTAATGTCTTCTTCTTTAGCAGGTGCGGAAATGATAACTTTTTTAACAGTACCGCCCAAATGTTGAGCTGCGTCATCACGTTTACGGAAACGACCGGTAGCTTCAACTACGATTTCAACATTTTCAGAAGACCAATCAATATTGGCAGGGTTGCCATCGTGGAATACACGAACTTTTTTACCGTCTACTACAATATATTCACCGTCAACACTAACTTCTTCTTTTAAGTTACCGTGTACGGAATCGTATTTTAATAATAAAGCAGAACCTTCGATATCACCTAAGTCATTAATAGCAACTACTTCTACGTCGGGATTATTAAGAGTTGCACGGAATACACATTTACCAATACGACCAAATCCATTAATACCAATTTTAACTGCCATGATGGTTCCTCCTAGAGTTTTAAAAATTAATACCTAAACAGTTTAAAAAATGATAGTGCTCACGATTTTGATGAAACAATGTATGACTAAAAATAAATCATAAACACTATTGACTAGCTGATTCTTAACAATGCCGCTATTGATTCAGCAGCACTCTCATCAATAATAAGGGTACCTTTACGACAGGCTCGCATCACCCCAATAATAGCTTTGGCTTTACCGGCACCTCCCGCTACGGCGATTACATGCGGTATAGACTCAATATCGGTAAGGGCTATGCCTACGTTATTGGTCGTATATACAATGTTGCCACTAATGTCACAATAGTAGCCCAACGCTTCCCCTACCGCTCGTTTAGAACGTAAAGTAGATCGTTGTGCATCTGTTATGTGCCGTTGTGCCGCCATGTGCAAAGCTTCACCGATGCCAAAGATTAAAATATCGGTTTGTTGAGCCAATTCCATCACTTCTTTGATTTGCGGTTCCATATTCATCAAAATGCTCAGAGCATCCTGCGACAAACCATCAGGTAGATGTAACATTTTGTAGGTACTGCCGATTTTTTCGGCAATAACCGAAGCAATCACATTTGCTTGATATTCTACCCGTTCGCCGATTCCGCCGCGAGCCGGAATAATGGTGGCTTGACATTTTTTTGCCGGCAGAGCATCTGCCATGTTAGCCATCGTACTGCCGCCACTTACAGCTAGGATACTTCCCGAATGCAATACCCCTTGCAACACTTTAGCCGCCTGGAACCCTAACTCTTTCCGTTCCATGTCGGTTTCACCGCCGCCGCTGGTAATAATTACATCATCAATTTGCAAAACTTCTTTGATTTTCTCTTCAAGCTCGCTGATCTTATTGAGCTCGTGCATTGATGAGTTCAATTGCGGCAACAGTTCTTTACCTTCCTCAGTTAATACCATCCCCTGTTGGGTGAAACCGATAAGACCGTTGTCTTTCATGATTTCAACGTGCGATCGTACCACACGTTCCGATAACTTACTGAGATTGGCAAGCATACGTCGCCCGATAGGTTGTGCATAGGAAATATGATTCAGCAATATGTAGCGTTCTTCCACAATTCGCATAAGTTCCGGAGCTATTCTTTGATACACCTCCGATAAATCTTTCATGCTGTACCTCTTTCATCCCGCTGGAGCAAAAATCGTCCCACCGTTGATAAAAAAATATCCTCGCCTATATTCTACCGCATATGGTAGTCTTACGCAAGTCATTTTACAAATTATTGATGAAGAATTCTCATGCATTGAAATCCTCTCAGGCAAAAACATTGTATCGTTGTCTTGAAGAAAGCGCAAAACTATAAGGAAGTCTACTGTCTACCGGCGAACATTCTCGAATAATTTATTTACTTTGCCGACTAAAATTATCTTTAGAATTAACTCGACTTTTTAGGACTGCTTGCCTCTATCGGAAAGCGTCCTTCTCTTCCTTCTCTCTAGACCGCGAAAAGTTACGAAAAATTATTCGGCAAAATTCCCAAATGTATTGAAATCTTTATTAAGGATGAGCGCAATCGCTTTTTTGATATGATAGCTTATTTAATGGCAAAAAGGACTACTCTCTGCAAGGTAAGCCTTAGCTCGAAGAGGTGTGCTTGCCGGTAGAGAGTAGTCCTTCTTGCCTATCAAATCATCAAAAGTTGCGATTGCGCCACGTATATGGATTTCAATATATCATAATTTTGCCGCTAATTTTTTGGCCTCTTCCGCCGTCCTTATTCTCCCCACACTTCCTTAGCGATTGGGAATGCGCCCCATACTTTAGGCCAGCCGGCATAGAAAGCAATATGTGTTAAAATTTCAGCGATTTCATCTTTAGTAATACCGTTTTTCTTACCCATTTCAAAATGAGCTTTCAAGGCATCACTGATTAATCCTTGAGAAACTAACGCTGTAATCGTAATAATGGAACGCTGTTTAGCCGGTAACTCCAAGTCACGACTCCAAACTTCACCGAACAATACATCATCATTTAGATGCGCAAAAGTTGGCGCAAACTCCCCCAACACACGACGACCTGCCGTTTGTTTAGCTACTACTTTACCGGATGTTGTTACCATTGTTTCTTCTGTATTACTCATAACTTGACCACTTCTTTGCGACGAATTTATCATAGATTGATTTGGCTGTGCCGTATCGGCTGCCATAGCTGTAAACATTGTGCTCACTGCAATTGCTGTTATTAAACTTACTTTCTTAAAATTCATGTCATCCCCTCTTTCCCTCAATACCTATTATAATAAAACTTACCTTATATAACTACTTTACACCCTAGAGTTGACTTCAAGTCAATACCTTTTTCTATAAAATAAAGCCTTATAACACACCCCTTTCACTTCATAAAAACAAAAAACTGCCACAGTACTATAACAACTCTGACAGTTTAAACTCATTCTGTATCCTTTATTCTTTATTTTTTATGCTTTATTCAATTGTTATACTCAATTTAATTTTTATGCTATATTTCCCCTTCCCTCCACGATGACGATCACGACCAATTGGCCGCTATTGTAATTTGCTGAAATATGACCATTGAAAAACGGATATCGTTAATTTGAGATGATAGCATAAAGTGAAATAAGGGCAAGTACTATCTGTAAGGTAAGCCTTAGCACGAAGTGGTGTGCTTGCCGTCAGATAGTACTCGCCCTTATCTTAATTTTTATTTAATTAACGATATCCGCTTTTCAATATGAGTTTCTATAAATTAGATTAGCGGCCAATTAGTCGCGATCTACATCCCATTCAATAGTCGCACCGGAAGCAGCATCGATTTCGAATTCGTATTCAACGCCATTGTAGAAGATTTTGCCTTCATATACTTTACGGCCGTTTTCAATGTCAGGATGAACTTTATATACATGAGTTGCGTTAGCACCCGGTACTTTTGCCAAAGCAATGGCAGTTGCCTGTTCCATAGAAATTTCGGAGTTTGCCTGTGCTAAGCCAAAGCTGCCCGCAGCAATTAAAGATACGGCTAATACTTTTAAAGATTTGTTTAATTTCATAGTCTACCTCATTTCATTATACATAAAATATTTTTTCTGTTTTTTCTTAAGCTGTTATTTATTTTCTATTAATTTACAGCTTATATATTTATTATATTCGATATAGTTTATTTTGTCTATTGCTAAAAACAGAGTATATATATCAACTATGAAATATAAAAGCTAAACACATTATCTGAAATATCAGCTAAAATATTGCCGCAGCCGGAAGTCTTCAGATTACAGTATTTCCAAATTATAGTAACTTTTAACAAAAAATGGCTTGAAGCATATTGCTCCAAGCCATTTATTATTTACCGTAAACAGCTTATCAGTGTGTAAAGTGTAACACACTACCTTGTCTTATTTGCTTTATAGGACTATGTAGTGTAGGACTATTTAGTACCGAAAATACGGTCGCCCGCATCACCGAGACCAGGTAAGATATAGCCGTGTTCGTTCAAGTCTTCATCAAGCGCCGCTACATAAATGCGCACATCAGGATGTTCCTTATTAACAGCTTCAACGCCTTGCGGTGCTGCTACCAAACACATAAGCTGAATATCACGAGCACCTTTTTCTTTTAAAAGGGTAATCGCTGCAGATGCACTACCGCCGGTAGCCAACATAGGGTCTGTCACGATAATACGACGATCGGACAAATCGGATGGTAATTTGCAGTAGTATTCAACCGGTTTTAACGTCTCAGGATCGCGGTATAAACCGACATGACCTACTTTAGCCATTGGCATTAATTCTAACAAACCGCTAACCATACCGAGACCGGCACGTAAAATCGGAATGATGCCCAATTTTTTACCAGCAATTTGTTTACCGATAGCTTTTACCAACGGAGTCTGCACTTCCACATCTTCCAACGGTAAATCACGCGTAATTTCATACCCCATCAAAAGTGTAATTTCTTCCAATAATTCGCGAAAATCTTTAGAACCTGTTTCAACGTTACGGATCAAGGTTACTTTATGTTGAATCAACGGATGAGTCATTACATTAACATTCATAAATACTTTGCCTCCTTAAGTCTGACAATTCTGTGCCTCAATAAGGCATGTTATGAAAACTCTCTCAAACGGATGTATTAAAGATTAGGATACATAGGATATTTTTCACAAAGAGCTGCTACACGTTTAGCCGCTTCTTCGTGTTTAGCTTTATCTTCGGAGTTTTTAAGAACTAAAGAAATAATGGATGCAATTTCTTCCATATCCGCTTCTTTTAAGCCGCGGGTTGTCAACGCAGGTGTACCGAGACGGATACCGCTGGTTACGAATGGGCTTTCAGGATCGAACGGAATTGTATTTTTATTGCAAGTGATGCCTACTTCATCAAGTAAGAATTCAGCCACTTTACCGGTCAAACCGCAGCTGCGAACGTCAACGAGCATTACGTGAGTATCGGTACCGCCGGACACAATTTTAAAGCCTTCTTTTTGAAGAGCTGCTGCCAACACTTTAGCATTGGTTACAACTTGTTTGGCATATTCTTTAAATTCAGGTTTTAAAGCTTCACCGAAAGCAACCGCTTTAGCAGCAATTACATGCATCAAAGGACCACCTTGGATGCCAGGGAAAATTGCTTTATCAATGGCTTTGGCATATTGTTCTTTGCAAAGAATCATACCGCCGCGAGGTCCGCGCAAAGTTTTATGCGTAGTCGTAGTTACAACATCGGCATATTCCACTGGGTTTGGATGTAAACCGGCTGCTACAAGACCTGCGAAGTGAGCCATATCTACCATGAAAATAGCGCCTACTTCATGAGCAATGTCAGCCATTTTTTTGAAATCGATAATACGAGAGTATGCACTACCGCCGCCGATAATCAACTTAGGTTTATTTTCCACAGCGATTTTGTGCATTTCGTCATAATCAATTTCTTGAGTTTCCGCATTAACACCGTAAGGAATAACATTGAAATATGTACCCGAAACGTTAACCGGAGATCCGTGAGTTAAATGACCGCCATGCGACAAATTCATGCCCATGATAGTGTCGCCCGGTTTTAAAAGGGCAAAATAAACACCGAAGTTAGCCTGCGAGCCGGAATGAGGCTGCACATTAACATGTTCAGCACCGAATAATTTCTTAGCACGTTCAATAGCTAACGTTTCCACCATATCTACATATTCACAGCCACCATAATAGCGCTTTCCGGAATAACCTTCCGCATATTTATTAGTCAATACACTGCCCTGTGCTTCCATAACCGCCTCGGATACGAAGTTTTCAGATGCAATCATTTCTAATTTATTGCGTTGACGGTTTAACTCTAAATCAATCATGTTTTTTAATTCCGGATCTTGACTCTTAAGAATGCTCATAGCATTACCTCCTACACACTCAAATCATAGTGCCTATGAAATACAAGCTGTCCCCCAAATTATATGGACTAAGCCTCCAGTTCGGCTATTTTGGTGACACGTCGTTCATGACGGCCGCCTTCGAATTCGGTAGCTAGCCAAATTTTAACAATATCGCCAGCTAACCCGGGTCCGATAACACGTTCGCCCATCGTTAAGATATTGGCGTTATTGTGTTCCCGTGAAGCATGTGCTGAAAATGTATCATGGCAAAGTGCAGCACGAATACCCGCGATTTTATTGGCAGCAATGCCAATACCAATGCCGGTTCCGCAAATCAAAATGCCGCGATCATATTCACCTGCAGCTACCGCTTTGGCCACAGGTTCGGCGATATCCGGATAATCTACGGAATCCTCCGAATCGGTACCAAAATCAGTATAGGCTACATTCAATTCATCAAGCAGCGCTTTAATCGTCGCTTTTAAATGAACGCCGCCATGGTCGGCGCCAATGGCTACTTTCATCCTATCCCTCCTAATCGGTATCCATTAAATATAAACATCTCTACCCTATTTTACTATGTCATATAAAATCAAGCAATGACAATTGTACGTAATATAGAGATATTATTAAAATTAACAACCAATCAAGAATCGTTCATCCGCACTATAGCATGACCACAAGCATGAGTCTTAGAATTAATTATTATTTATTAGTAAATTGCAATATGAAATTGAACACTTTTAAAAACCCAGTAACTTATTAACTT
>OATE01000076.1_pt1 | contig 72155 bp, 72 predicted proteins | sample 1475901 | NCBI WGS metagenome assembly OATE01 (sample SAMEA2579944, study PRJEB22360) | human gut metagenome | reverse complement strand
TATGACACGGCCAGCACAGACTCTGCAGATTACTGTCGGCATCAGTGCCGCCATGTGCTTTAGGGATGATGTGGTCAACGGTTTTCGCTTCACGCGCCACACCAGCACGCAGACATAACTGACACAGGCCTTTGTCACGTTGCAGCACACGCACACGGATAACATCCCACTTAGAACCATAACCGCGCTGATGACGGGATTGTCCTGACTTGTATTGCTTCCAGCCTTCGCTTTTGTGGCTTTCGCAGTAGCCTGACGGGTCTGTCGTGGTATTACGGCAGCCGCGAACGCGGCAGGCTTTTGGAGTTCGAGGGGGCATAAATATATTCCTGTTCTTTGTCCGGACTATTTGCCTGCTGCCAGCAAAGCGTTACGGCGCATCTCGATACTTCGAATCCCCGCTTTGTCAATATTGCATTGTCCCAACGCCGAAAGCAGGCTCACATTCAGATCCAGACTGGCCCCATAGGTCAGCGGCTCGGGAATGACTGGCTGGGGAGTTTCAGTAGTCAGGCTTGCTGGCAACGGTACCGCCGGAATCGGTACGTAAACTGTTCGCGTACTTCCGCAACCGGTCAGCAGCGGCAGCAGGCACATGACGTGAAGCACAATCATCATCCGCAACAGCCACTTTGATATCTTCCTGGGTTCTCTGTGACTCCAGTGCGATCTGCTGTTTTGCATGTTGATTCGCCTCCTGAATGATGTTCGTTATTGCCATAGTACGCAGAACATTCGCGGTGATAGCCTCAGTAGAATCAGCTCGCTGTTCCGCAGCGTCAGCACGCTTCTGCTCTTCCAGAAACTTTCCATGATAGTGATTCGCTGACCAGACAAGACCACCAGCAACACAAGCAATAAACGTTAAAACGAGCGCCCAATAACTCATCTTCATACCAGCAGCGCCGCCCGCGCCTTGTTGTATCGAACCTTACGATCCTCAATACCGTTCAGACCGCCGTTAATGATGCGCGTAACACGATTAATATCGGCACCGTAGACCATGCAGCCTTTAGAGGTGTAGAACCATGCAGCTGAGCGCGCGGCCTGTAGCTCCTGCTCCAGTTGTTCAGGTGAGGTCACCAGATCTAACTTCAGCGCCGCGCCACAGATGCGATAATTATGAAGGCCAGTGATTTGAATTAATCCTCTACCACGATATTTCCAGCCATCACCGGGTGCTTTGTTACCCAGTCGGTTGCTATACACCAGATTGGCAATAGCATCCTGACGAGCTGCATGTCCGGATGTTCTGCCAAGGGCATCAGCCTGCTGCTGTGTGATCCTCTTTCCGAACGTCGCCACCAGCGCAGATGGTGTGTAGTTAAAATTTTCAACTACGGCGCTAAACCCCATCGACTCATGGCCTACCTGAGCGATAAACATTGCCTGATCCGCTGGTGCTGTAATGCCGAATTCCTTCATCGCCGCATCAATGTGCGGAAACCAGCGCGCAGCCAGCCCGGCGCTAATACCAGCCGCCTTTTGAAATAATTGTTGGTTCATTAGTGCCTCAGATGATCAACCAGACGTGCAACGTTGCCTCTGACGGCCACCAGCACGGAAAGAAAAATAGTGTTCGCCACGATAATGGGCCATGAGGAATGAGGATAAATCCCACAGAGATAGGCCAACGGAACAGCACTGTATGTAACAGTAATCAGCCAGGCTAAACGTGAAACCCAAGGACGATGCCGCGAATCACCACGACGATAAAACATCAGAGTAATAACAACACAAGCACATAACAGCGCATTTATAGTTGCTGTCGGGTCATTTAGCTCCACCTGAACCTCCCCGGCGCGTTATGAGCGCCACCAGCGAGCCGATATCCTGATTATTCAGGAACGTCAGGATTTTAACGGCTAAAGCAGAGACGATTACGGCACCAATAGCATCCAGAGGTTTATCACTGTATCCGGTCAAGTTCGCCAGCTTGGAGCCAACCAACCCAGAGCAAAGAATCCCGGCAATATATGACACGATAAAATATGCCAGTCGACGCGATGCACTCAGATCTGCTGCTGTTGCTATGTAGAATACAGCCCCTGCAAATGCGCCAAATACAACGCCGTAATCAGTTCCGGTCAGCAGTCCATAAACACTGGCACCCGTCAGGGCACCACCAGCCAGCCCAGTACCGGAAATCGGATCGGACATTTAGCCCCCTCTTAATTGCTGTTGGTCCTCTCAGATATGAGGGGAAGGGATCTTAATGACAGTTTGTCTATTATTTCAGACAGACTAAAACCTGATTACATATCAGAAGAAGCAGCAGAATTTCTCCGCTCACTAAAACTTTCAGTCAAACACTACCCTGTTGATTATTTCTCAGAGGCGGACTTGACTCCCAGGGGAAACTCAACTTTCCGTTAAAACCACCAGCAGACATTCGTTCAATTTCCACAGAAATATCACTGAGCCGTTCTTCAAGCTCTGCTTTTTCTTTTACCAGACGGTTATAGCGGCTTAGATGAAGCTTTTGCTGCTCCAGCCAGTCTTCAAGCTGTTCAACAGTCATACCAGGGTTAAAAAAATATGGCTGCTGCTTTTCGCCCTGCATTATTGACCTCCAGAAAAGCAAAAACCCCGCCGAAGCGAGGTTTGTTATGATTTCGTTAACGGCAGACATACAAAGCCCATCGTTAGGAGAATCCTAACCAGATTTTTTGAAAAATGCAAGCATCATGTCGCCATCTTCGGCGAAAATCATTTATCTTGTCACTTTTCTCAATTGTGTCTCTGCATATGCTTCTTCCTGCCAGCACTTTGTCACCAGTTTATCAATGACATCTGCATATCCTTTGTACCACTGATAATCCGTCAGGTCTGGTACCAGCTTCTGGACATGATGCCGCGCCAGTGTGGTTGGTAAACGGCTAAACCGGTTTCCATTGCAACGCCCACAAATCTTATAAACAGGCGTGCCATGAAGCCGGGTCCTTTTTTCATCCAGGACAATACCTTTACCCTTACACCCTCTGCACGCTGTGCTGACTTCTCCCTTACCATGACAATGCTGACATAGTTCCTTCACCCACTCTTCCTTGATAACAGATTCCCCGCTTCTGGAGTGTTTCACCACTTCGCGCAATACATTATGAAATCCAGTACCAGCGCAATGCTCACAGCGAGCCTTACTTGCCGCAGACCTGGAATAATCAGCAAAGGCAAAATTCACAAGGTAAGGGATGATCTGTAACCGGGTTTCTTCACTCAATTTATTCAATGTCGGATTATCCAGTGCCATCGCGTAATTGAGCAGACCTTCAATCGCAAACTGAGGATCCTGAACACCAACTTTTGCCAGGAATAAGGCAAATCCAAGCGGTGCTTTCGACTGCACCATCCCCTGCGCAGCCATCACATCCGTAATCGTTAAACCACCCGAGCCTGTCGCCGGTGCGTCATCGCTCAGTTTTGGAGATTTTGGGGAGTAATATTTTGGTAAGGCTTCAAGGTTCATGCTCGTTCTCCACTTACGCCAGTACGCCTATTGCCAGCGCACGATCGATAAAACGAAATATCAGCTCCAGCTGGGAGCCATACTTCTCTTCAAATGCCACGGTATCCGCATGCAGCTCGTCGTGATGCTTTCTGCACAAAGGCAACACAAAGAGGTCATGCGCTTTTGTACCCATTCCCCCCTGACCGTGGCCTATCAGGTGGTGGGGATCATCAGCAGGCTTTCCACAACATGCACACGGCTGTGTCTTAACCCAGCGCGTGTACTTTTCATTAACCCAGCGGCGACGTTTTGGGCGTAACATAAAAGACTCCGGCGACTCCGGATCCACTTTCAGCGCCAGCACCTTTTTCGCCTTATCCTGGATGATGCTGGTGGCAGGAACCGAAGGCACAAGGTCACTTTCCAGGGTGACAGACGGCACAACAGGCTTCGGTAATCTCAGTGCCTTACGGGCTGCACTTTCCGGTAAGGCATCCGCCAGATCATTACGAACCAGCCACCAGCACAGTTCCGGCATTGTCACAACGTGACTGTCATCAAAACCGAGATCCCGACGCACAACAGACAACACCCAGCGGGCACAGTTATCCGTTGCCATTGATTCCAGCCGTTCCGTGAACTGATCGCGCAACTGGTTATCGCAGTGCCAGCACAGACGGATTGCGCCCGGCGCGTGTCGCATTGTTGTCATGTTCTCGCTGTGCCAGTCGGAATGAGGCCACTGGCAGCCTTTTTCACGAAGTAACCAGCTTTCAAGACATTCCACGCCACCAGCACGACGGATCACTGCCTCATTGCGGAACACGGCCCGAACGGCAGGATCATCCGCCAGCGGTTGTGATGCCGCCGGAACGGCACCACTGGCGAAAGATGAATAACGTTCCGGCTCAGGCTCCAGCAGGACACGCCCCTGCATAAACAGGGGCATCAGCTCTGAACCTGGCCTGAACAATACGATCCCCATACGCGGGGCAATTTCAGGGGTCAGTAGTGCTCTCACGGTCACCTCAATGAACGGTATCGAGCAGCTTTAACAGCTCAGGGAATCGGGATTCGAAGAAATGCGGCTGCGTCTCGCGCGGATTTGCGGGACTGGTGATGTTCTTGCCGAACATGCAGCCTTTCGCCGTCAGCGACCAGAATTTTTTAATGTTGTTAATTGCGGTACGGCTGTATCGTTCGCGTTGTTCAACGATCCCCAGCTTCGCCATCTGGTGATATGCCTGATTAGCCGTCAGGCGGATACCATACTGCTTCAGCAGTGCACTCAGCGACAGCGTAGGGCGGCTTGAACCATCTGGCGCATCAGCAGGTGCATCAATGGCATAGATCGGCATAAGTTCAGGAAGACCAGCTACCTTTGATAATTTCTGGTATGCACCAAGTTTCGAGGAGTTTGACAGATTTAGAGTCTTTGCTGCTGATTCAAGCAGAATGACCCCGGATTTAATTTTGTCGGATGTGGTTTCTTCTGGTGATGAATTATGAAGCGCATCAAAAGTACGTATCACTTTTAAGCTGAATGCCGGGCTGATCCACATTGCATATGCATAGACCAGCTCTTTACAGACATACGTCCCACCATTGCGCCCCTGAATGGTGATGACAGGAATACTACGGGAATCTCCCGTAGTTTCTTCTTCCAATAATTCCACAAGAGCCTTCGTTTCAGGACGACGCATAAACTCGTGAACTTCCAGCGAACGGGAGGAGCGATTCTCACCAGCGGCAAGAAGAGCAGCTTTCTGAAGGTCGTTAAGACAGTAGTTAGATTCGAAGTACTGGCGCACAGAAACGCCATCAATTACAAGCAACTGATTCATTGGTTTCTCCACAAATTTTTATCCACGAGCGGGACTGCACTCCCTTTTCGTTGATGCAGGATGAACTTACTGCGATTTTTAATAGTTATCAAGGATACACTGTTCATAAATACAGTATCTTTAACGAGGTAATACCCAAATTTAGGGTGTTGCTCAATTCCGTTACCGAGTTGCTAATTTGCAACTCGCTTTTTCGTACTTAGTGATAGTGATCTCGACCTTCCCTTCCGGGATAACCGGTCCCCACTCCACCAGCATTCTTTTCACCTGACTGTCGTCTTCCCACACACCCGCGTGGGTCAGGGCGTCAAACAGCGCCTTGTTATAGTTGTCCAGATCGCGGATCCGGTTATCAGGAGGAAACAACACGATCTCCACTGCAGCAGGTGCCGACGTTGGTTTTGGCAGACGACGTAACTGCTCAACTATTGCTGCGCACGCCGCGCTCTGAAATTTTCGCCCCGCCGCGCTTATCAGGCTCTTACCAGCAAATGCCCCTTTGTTGGGGTGTCGCCAGTACGTGTTCACGCTGGGCGGGAAAGGCAGGATCAGCTTCATACTTTCAGGCCTCTCTCATGTAACCAGTGGGTTGCACGCAGCCTGGCGTTTTCCTCACCGGCAAGCAGTGAGCGGATAATCCCGACCGCCTCGCTGTCGTCGTCCTTCACCGCGGTATGAAGAGTGATACCCCGGGCCACGCCACGCTTTATCGTGATGACGCCTTTTTTCTCCAGTGCGCGAAGATGTTCCACCGCTGCATTCACTGAACGGTATCCCAGCATGGTTGCCACCTCCTGATTGGTTGGCGGGAAGCCACGTTCTTTCTGGTAAGAAATCAGCATATCCAGCACCTGCTACTGGCATTGAGTTAACGTCGTCATGCCGCCATCTCCCTGACCAGTTTTTCCGCCTGCTGGCGAACCTGCGCCAGAAACGCCTCACCACATGCCTCAAGTTCATCGCGCCCGATGTAGCTGATTGCCGGTCCTTTCCAGGTCTTGTCGAAAACAGCAATAGCACCAGCGAAGAAAGCGCCTGTCGGTACCTGCTTCTCGTCTTTCGGGATAAACCAGACAGGCAGTTCAAAACCAATACGCCCGCGAATAAAAGCAATATGATCTGCATCTTCCGGCCACCACACTTCGCTGGTGGCAGCTTTGATCAGGAAAACATAGCGCCCGCCTTTATCACGCATGGCACTGGCATGCTTCATGATGTAACGCATGCCGGTGATGTATTGCCCCTCATGCTGACTGGCGCGGCTGTATGGGGGATTACCAAAGGCAGCACCTTTAAGCTCCACAAGACGTTCTGACCAGTCATGCGCCAGCGCGTTGTCTTCCGCCGTGTAATACGCAGCACATTTGGCGTTATCACCATCAGTGAACAGATCCAGAACAAACGGGCCAAACAGGGTGTTAATTCCCCAGAAAATGTTATCCGGCGTGCGCCACTGATCGCCCACTTCCTTCAGTTCATGGGCTGGTTTGTTCCGCAGTTCCGCCAGCGCCTGGCAATATTTATTACTCATTAAGCCCCCACGTAATTCCCTGACAGATACCACTCTTCACCCGATGCCGCGCGCTTGCTGCTTTTCCGTAAGCACCGCTCACGACGCTCCAGAAAATTGTTTCGTTCTGGCTGGGAGTGGCTTTCACGGAATGCCGCCATCCACACGGTTGCAGCACGACGGTATAAGCCCCTTGACTCCAGTTCTTCCGCCTGGCGGGTCAGGCACAAAATCACCCGGGGATCGTTAGTGCCGACATAGAAATTGCGCACAGGTCTGGTTTCACGAACAGATTGTGGTTCCGGATCCTGCGCTCTCTCAGTCAGGCGCGGGAAATGTCTGCGTGTATCTCCTTCACAACGGTGAGCCACACGCCCACTCTGACATAACTTGCTTGCTGACTGCAGAACGCGCTGCCGTGAGTAACCAGCAAAAGCATCCGCAATGTCTCCGGAAGTACACCCCGGATGGGCTTCAATGAATTTCTGAACGTCATTCAAAAGACTCATAATCACCCCCTGAATCCTGCCGGGATCTGGCTGTAGTCCACGTTGTCGTAACTGGCTTTGAAGTACGGGTCCTCGCGTCTGGCTGCAGATACCGCAGGAACTTCCCAGGATTCTTCGAAATGACGATCCGGACCAAAGAACGTGACAGCCTGTTTCACAAATTGTGTGCCGCTGTTACCCATCGCAGATGCCCAGCCCGCGTAGCGTTTCACACCTTCCAGCATGGTTTCGGGTTTTACCCCCTCATTCAAACGGGCTTTCCAGGCTTTGAAGGCTGCAGATTTTGAATTGCCACCAGCACGTTTGGGGTATGCCAGCCATGCCTGCTCAAACTCCGGAGAGTATTCCGGTCGGTTTGAACGAACTCGCACAGACTCATCAGCAGATTCACCAACAGCTATTGGTTCATTGACTGGTTCTTTGACTGGTTCAAAAGAGTGACTGGTTCTGGGTGAATCTCCTGCACTACCCCCTGGTGCAACTCCTGCACTACCTGGTGAATTTGCTGCACCAGATAGTGAATTATTTGCACTACCCCCTAGTGAATCTCCTGCATCATCAAGATGAAGAAGATAGATATTACTTGAGTTACCTTTTTCACCTTTCCGGGTGACTTTTTTTACCAGCCCGGACTCACAGAGGGCCGCAATATGATTCATCACAGAACGTTTGCTAATCTCGCACTGATCAGCGATATGCTGATAGCTGGGCCAGCACTCACCCTGATCGCTGGCATTATCAGCCAGCTTAATCAGAACCAGTTTTCGCAATGGATTTCCCACTCGAATTTTCATCGCTTTAACCATCAGCTCCATACTCATGCAGCACCTCCGAGATGCTTCATGTTTTTTCCGGAGCGAAAGGCTATAAGCGGCATACTGACGCGGTAACTACGGCCCAGCGGTTCACAAATCACTTTCTGACATTCACGGTCAACCAGGCTAACACGTAGAACATGCCCTGCAGGTGTGGTGTACCACTGACCCGGACGAGGACAACGGAAAGTCTGATTGGTAAACCGTTTGAAAATATTCCGGATCATTTGCGCCCCCTTACCTCTGAAGGGTTCAGCGACAAATTTATGAGGCAGGCCAGTGCCGAAGCATCATTAATATAGTCATACAAGCTAACAGCCAGCGGAGATTCGGCTTTTGCCAACATAGGATAAAGCTGCTGCAGCCAGACCTGATGAATTGATGAAATGTAGGAATAGAGAACGCTGGCGTTATGTGCAACGTCGCTCGATACAGAGGGCTTTAAAAGCTGTTTCTCCATCTGGTTAAAGGCATTGATGTATGCCTCTTTGAACTGGGCAGCACGTTTACCCGTGAAACCCATAGCAAGAAACGCAAAGCCGTCGCGGGTTATTTGATAGCAAGGTAGTTTGCGGCCTGTGCAATCGGTGTAATCACTCACCGAAAAATTGCGGGCAGTGAATGATGCGGAGCATTCAAGCGTGCGGATCTTTTTCAGTACATCGTCATGACGTTTGGAGAAGAAGTTGGCAACAGCCAGGGATGAAGTAACAGCCTGACCATCAACGATGGCAATTTCAGGTTGAGTGAGGGTTGGGATCGTAGCCATGATGGCAGCCTCTTTGGTGATTTTTAATAACTCACCACCAAGGCTTTCCACGACCTTATTGGTGGTGAGACGTACAGGGGTGGAAATACCGGTCACCAAAGAACCCGGCCCAACCGAAGTTGGCCCTGCACGCCCCACCATAATTTGGGCGTAATGCTGCTCATGACACAAAAAAACCGCAAGAGCGCGGTTGTGCGCTTTGGTGAATTCCGGGTTTCCACGCCCGGCACCCGCTTTATAAGGTGCCTGAACAGTGTAACGTCCCGGAATGGCAGAATCAATGTGCTGGTGGTCCTTCACACTCAACAAAATCACGCCTGAATTTCCACAAAGGACTAAAGCACTCATGCGGGTAGTCTTTGCGAAGATAGATAACGCGCTGTGTTTCTGGCTCCCAACGAATAACATGAACATAAAGTCCTCTTCCGTCACGAAACCAGCGGTTAAGTTCCTGCACAACTCGCCCCCCACAGTCAGGTAAAGTTCTCTGTGGTTACTTACAGCCAGGTGATTTGGTAATCTGCATTCATGCCGTAACAACAGGTGTTCAGCCACGCGGACCACCAGCTGTTGCGACCAACGGTTATTTGCCGTTAAACTGTTCATGCGTTAGTTTCTCCACAGACACAAAACGCCACGACGCCCGGAGCTGCACACTCGCGGGCGTCACTCTTTTCTGGAACGCAGAAAATTTTGTAGACCAGTGCCGCATGTTCCTGGAGCTTCGAAATCGACAGATACAACTCATCATTAATTGCTGTCTGCTCATGTGGCTCCACTACCCCGTCTTCGATTGCCGAACGAATCTGCTTTGAGTAACTCCCGATCTGTTCAATAACTTCCAGTAGACGTTGGTTGATATCAGCGTTCTCTACTTCCTCAATTTCTGGAAGTGATACAAACACCCCACCAGCAGACTGTGCGACAGCATCCGCAATGTGGTGAGTACCAGCCGCACGCTGTAAAACCATTGCCCATCCCAACGGAAAAAACTGATCGCCATCGGCACGAAGGCGGTTAAATAATGCGTTCTCTGTTACATCCAGCCAGTCAGCAGCTTCAGCGTAACCACCTGGCAATGCCGCGATAGTTTTTCTGATAGCTTTCACGTACCACTCAGGTTGTTTTTCCACTTTCCAGTGATGCTTACCCACGGCTTACCTCCTGTTCCTGTGGTTTTAACTCATTCCGGTTTTGACTAGATTGAAAGCGTGCAGGATAGAGAATCTGCATTTCGCTGATTTCTCCCTTAAAAAAATTGGCCAGACGCTCTGCAAGATCGATAGATGGAATTTGTTCCAGTCTCTCAATACGACTCAGCGTTGCTGGATTAACCTGAACGCCCGCAGCAACATGCTGCAAAGTAAGACCGTGCGCCTTACGCACATTTCGTAATGGTGATTGCATATAACCTCCACATATTGCGTGATGAGCATATTATTTCACGCAAATATTTTGCGCAAGTTGATTTGCTTAACGCGCAATAAAGAAATGTAATAAACGCATGAACATAGGAAATCGAGTCAGACAACTTCGCCAGGCGAAGAACATGAAAATCGCCGATCTCGCTGAAGCAATAGGAGTGGATGCGGCGAATATCTCGCGCCTGGAAACAGGTAAGCAGAAACAATTCACTGAACAAGCTCTGAGTAATATTGCCAGGAGCTTAGGTGTTGATATTGCTGATCTCTTTACCTCAGACTTCAAAAGTAATACTGTATGTAAAAACAGTATTAGTGAGGATGTTGCGCAGGTGAAGGATGTATTCCGTATTGAAATGCTGGATGTCAGTGCCAGTGCGGGAAATGGCCTTATCCAGGGCGGTGATGTCATTGATGTGATTCATGCCATTGAATACAGAACTGATAATGCTGTATCGATGTTTGGCGGACGACCAGCCAATCACATTAAAGTTATCAACGTTCGTGGGGACAGTATGTGTCCAACCATTGAGCCAGGAGATCTCATCTTCGTTGATGTCAGTATCAATCAGTTTGATGGAGATGGTATCTATGTATTTGGTTTTGATGATAAAATTTATGTCAAACGACTGCAAATGATACCTGACAAACTACTGGTGATTTCTGATAACCAGATTTACCGTGAATGGGGAATTACCAGCGAAAATGAACACCGGTTTATGGTCTTTGGAAAGGTCTTAATCAGCCAGTCACAAACCCTTAAGCGACACAATTAACCCTTACCTCCTCATCAATTAGCCACCCGAAGGTGGCTTTTCATTTCCCATAAAATTGCATATCTCGCAATAAAAACACTTGCATGATGCGCAACTTCATTTTATCTTTCTTTCCAGACCAACAAACAAGGTACTAACAAAATTTGGTTGTAACACGGCGTATGGCACATGCGTCGTTAGCGGTCTGGGGACGTTAAAGGGGACAATCCACTCCTTGCTCGGGCAAACAAACCAGGTAGCCGGAATGTGCAAGTCAATGAGGATGCTGATAAGACGCCTAACCAGCGTGGCGATTCGGTTTGACGCCTGGGAAGAGACCAGGGTGCAACGATGAGGGCATTTATGGAACCGCGACAAAGTGTGGTGCCGTAACTGGCTAAGTGCTCTCAGCGTTGTGGTAATCCGCGAAATGGCGCGGCGGTAAGTATGGCGGGGTTACTCTTTCCCCGTTGAGGACACCGGATTGTCAGGTTGACCATACGCCTGAGTGACAACCCCACCACAACAGCCACTGCTTTGGCGGTACCAGTTTGTACACTTGCTTCCGGCTGGTACCGCTCTTTTTACAAAACAGAGAAGAGCATCACCGGACGACGGGCTCATAACCCAATCCATCCGGGCGGCTGCCACCGCAGGTGTTCTTCTCTGTTTTGTGGAGAAACCAACCGGCCTTGCAGGGTCGATATGATGAGGAGCAGCAAAATGGCTAGCGAACGCAGTACTGATGTGCAGGCATTTATCGGGGAGCTGGACGGCGGCGTATTTGAAACCAAAATCGGCGCAGTTCTCAGTGAAGTCGCTTCCGGTGTGATGAACACGAAAACCAAAGGTAAGGTCTCACTCAACCTGGAAATCGAACCATTTGATGAGAACCGTGTGAAAATCAAACACAAACTCTCATATGTTCGCCCGACTAACCGTGGGAAAATTTCCGAAGAAGACACCACCGAAACGCCGATGTATGTCAATCGCGGTGGTCGCCTGACTATTCTGCAGGAAGACCAGGGACAATTACTGACTCTTGCCGGTGAACCTGACGGAAAACTCCGCGCAGCAGGTCGTTAATATCGTTTTTAATAAACTGATTATTTATCTCATCACTGAATATCTTTATATAGTGAGGACTTATTATGTCTCAGAACTTAGACGCAACCGCAATTAATCAAATCTATGCTCTTATTTCTGCTCAGGGTGTTAATGAAATTATCAGTAAGATTGGCGCCGATGCCGTGGCATTGCCTGAGAATTTCCGCATTCATGATCTGGAAAAATTTAATTTTTATCGATTCCGTTTCCGTGGTGCGCTTTCCACTGCCAGCATTGATGATTTTACCCGTTATTCTAAAGATCTTGCAGATGAAGGAACCCGCTGCTTTATCGATGCCGATAATATGCGAGCCGTCAGTGTGCTTAACCTGGGTACTATTGATGAACCAGGTCACGCAGATAACACCGCCACCCTCAAACTGAAAAAGACAGCACCGTTTTCTGCCCTGTTGTCTGTTAATGGCGAGCGTAACTCCCAGAAGTCACTGGCAGAATGGATTGAAGACTGGGCCGACTACCTTGTGGGCTTTGATGCTAATGGTGATGCCATTCAGGCAACAAAAGCGGCTGCGGCAGTCCGTAAAATCACGATTGAAGCAAACCAGACCGCTGATTTTGAAGACAATGACTTCAGCGGCAAACGCTCCCTGATGGAGTATGTCGAAGCGAAGACCAAAGATATTATGCCTGTGGCATTTGAATTTAAATGCGTTCCGTTTGAAGGCCTGAAAGAACGTCCGTTTAAATTACGCCTCAGCATTATCACTGGCGATCGTCCTGTACTGGTTCTGCGCATTATTCAGCTGGAAGCAGTGCAGGAAGAAATGGCTAACGAATTTCGTGATCTGCTTGTTGAGAAATTCAAGGACAGCAAAGTAGAAACCTTTATTGGTACTTTCACCGCCTGATTTCATTACTGCAAATGCCCCTGCGGGGGCATTTATGGAAACGTAATTGACTCAATAATCGCCGGATGGTGAGGGCTTCCTTTTACCAGAATTCAGCGCGGTGCAGCGCATATACGTGGAGAACAAAATGTCATTTATTAAAACTTTTTCCGGGAAGCATTTTTATTATGACAGGATAAATAAAGACGACATCGTTATTAACGATATCGCGGTTTCTCTTTTAAATATCTGTCGCTTTGCAGGGCATCTTTCACATTTCTACAGCGTTGCCCAACATGCGGTGCTTTGCAGCCAACTGGTACCGCAGGAATTTGCTTTTGAAGCGTTAATGCATGATGCAACAGAAGCGTATTGCCAGGACATCCCCGCACCACTGAAACGACTTCTTCCTGACTATAAACGGATGGAAGAAAAAATAGACGCCGTAATCCGTGAGAAATACGGGTTACCTCCTGTTATGAGCACGCCAGTGAAATATGCCGATCTCATTATGCTGGCAACCGAACGCCGCGATCTCGGACTTGATGATGGCTCTTTCTGGCCTGTATTGGAAGGTATCCCGGCAACAGAGATGTTCAAAGTTATTCCACTGTCTCCAGGTCATGCCTACGGGATGTTTATGGAACGTTTTAACGAGTTATCGGAGTTACGCAAATGCGCATGAATGTTTTCGAAATGGAAGGGTTTCTTCACGGGAAATGTGTACCGCGAGATCTGAAAGTGAACGAAACAAATGCTGAGTACCTAGTACGTAAATTCGACGCGCTTGAAGCTAAATGTGCGGCACTGGAAAACAAAATAATACCAGTGTCAGCTGAATTGCCACCTGCAAATGAAAGTGTTCTGTTATTTGATGCTAACGGAGAAGGCTGGCTGATTGGCTGGCGTTCTCTCTGGTACACCTGGGGACAAAAGGAAACCGGAGAATGGCAGTGGACATTTCAGGTCGGGGATCTTGAAAACGTCAATATCACTCACTGGGCAGTAATACCAAAGGCACCGGAGGCAGGGGCATAATGACCACATTTACCGACAAAGAACTGATTAAAGAAATCAAAGAGCGCATAGGCAGTCTGGATGTGCGAGACAATATTGAGCGCCGTGCTTATGAAATTGCTTTGGTATCGCTGGAAGCAGAACCGGTGGCATGGCTGCATTCAGACAATGGCTTAGGTATTCCGGCAATAACACGGAGTAAAAACATTGCTGACAGTTGGTTATCAAAGGGCTGGTATGTTCAGCCGCTATATATAGCCAAGCCAGTGCCGATGGTGCCAGATGTTCGTCCGTCTTTAAATAATGGCATAGTCGGTTTTGATGAAGGCTGGAACGCCTGCCGCGCCGCCATGCTTCATGGTGCCGAACCTGTAAGCCAGACTTACAAGTTGAACGAGCTGTCGGGCAACTCTCCGGTAACTCCGGATGGTTGGATAAGCTGTAGTGAACGAATGCCGGATAATAATCACGACGTACTTTTCTTCGATGTGTGGGGTTATATCCGGATTGGCTGGTTCAGTGCGGACGACCGTTCGTGGTTTACGTCGGATGATGGGTGCTGCATGGAGGTAACCCACTGGATGCCGCTACCGGAACCGCCGCAGGAGGTGAAGTGATGAACAACTTAATGATCGACCTTGAGACGATGGGGAAAAATAAGGATGCACCGATCGTTTCCATTGGCGCGGTGTTCTTTACCCCAGAAACCGGTGACATCGGACAAGAATTCTATGCGGTTGTCAGCCTAGACAGTGCTATGAAGCAAGGAGCTACACCTGACGGCGATACCATCCTGTGGTGGTTGAAACAGAGCCCTGAAGCACGAGCTGCAATCTGTATTGATGACACTTTATCGATCAGCGATGCACTCTCTGAATTGAGTCATTTCATTAATCAGCATGCAGACAATATAAAATATTTAAAAGTCTGGGGTAACGGGGCCACCTTCGACAACGTAATTTTACGTGGAGCTTACGAGCGAGCAGGACAAATCTGCCCGTGGGCGTACTGGAATGACCACGATGTACGCACGATCGTTACGCTTGGGCGTTCCATCGGATTCGACCCCAAAATGGACATGCCTTTCGATGGCGAACGGCACAACGCCCTGGCTGATGCCCGTCATCAGGCAAAATATGTTTCCGCTATCTGGCAGAAATTAATTCCTGCCACCAGCACAGAATTATGATTTTCCCGGGTGCAGCCGGTTTTGATGGAGAAAATTATGAACACCTTGTTTTTACTGATGGCTGAATTCAATACCCCAAACATTGAACTCTCAGCAGTTAGCCAAAAGTACTTTGGTATGAGTCCAGCCACGGCAGAAGCAAAAGCAAACGCTTGTAAGTTGCCCATTCCAACATATCGCATCGGCACATCACAAAAAGCAAAACGTTGCATCAATATTCAGGATCTTGCGGAATACATAGACAAAAGACGAGAAGAAGGACGAGCTGAGTGGGAAAAGGTCAGAACGGATAAACAAAAATATAACTAAACTAAAACCATGAATAACCCGTGTATATACGGGTTATTTTTCTTTATCGCCATCTTTTCTTGATTTGAACAATCCACTAACAACGAAGCCAACCAAACCAACAATGCTAATTGTACTTGTACCTAGTAATGCAACGATTGCTTCAACTGGAGGCTTTCCTTCATGAGCAATAAGAAACGATACAAACATTACGGCTACAAATAAGCACCACAACGACATAAAACAAACCGTGAATGATGCCATTTTTGTCCGAAGTTCATTGTCTATTTCTTTACCAGTTGCGTCAGCTATCTTATCGCGTACTTGTGATTTGAGCATATCAAGCTGAGCTTGAAGACTGTCCATTCTGTGCTGCTGCATAAACTCATGCAATGCACCTGTATTAGAACCAAACTCTTCTTCCTCCAGAATAGCTTTATTTTCTGAAGAAGAATCATCATCGCTCTCATGATTAGACGGCTCAAATGCAGATTTAAAAACCTGTTCTTGACTGTCAGTATAGTTTAAGGATGCTTCAGAGCGACCATTTTCAACACCTGCAGCCGCTCCGATAAGTTTATAGATATCTGAATTGCGAGACATGTCATCCCTGAATATTACTTTTTCAGAGGCCCTGACATTGCTGTCGGTTATTCAATAAATCATGATAATAAGTCTTGATCGCATCATCTGGGATGATTGACGAGCCAATACCATTATAAGTTTGTGACCAAGGCGTACCTGGCATATGAGTTAGAGTTGATAACTCAATTCCATTTTTCGAGCCGTAAAATTTATAAACAGCCCCTATAATGCTCTCTGCTTGCGGATCCATAGTAACAATGCCACCAAAAGGAGCTACTGCTACATTCGTAACAGGCTTATTCCCATAATCTTTGAAAGCATCGTACATTCCGGGAATAACCGGACCGTACTTCCACGCAGAGACACATTCGTTGAGCAAAGGCTTACCTGTTAATGCTAAATAGTAACCATGGGCAATATAAGTAAGCTTCTGCAGTTGCATGTGGGTCAGAGGATTATGATGTTGGTTTCCCAACGTTATGAATTTATTGGCTATTTGTACCGGGCTGTACATAACCACCCTCCTCATTACACTGAATGTGCAAACAGTATCATCACTGTTATCTCAACCTAGCACGAACAAAAAAATTTTGGAAGATTGCAAGAGCAAATCACTGTGTTTATAACCAGTAAACAACTGTACATATACACAGGTTACAAATTGGTGGCGAATTATACCTGCAGACGTTGCGATGTCAACAAAGCTACCATCACAGTGTTTTACATCTCACACTGTTTATGACAAAAAATCTTTTGATAGGTTCCCAATAGGCTCCCACAAAACACATAACCAATTGTTTTTCAAAAACGATACATCCTATCGAGCATTGGTGCAACGCTAAACCGACCACTCCAGTGAACGTCAGTTTTTTCAGGCATTGCGCTGGTTTGGTTGATTTTTTGCATTTCAGAATTACCGTGCATTTTCAAATGTAGAGATTATTTTATCGATATATCATTGAGTTATGTTATTCAGCATCACTGTTCAGGAGGCTCAATAGCGGGGTACTATACCATAACAACAGGAAGCGCCTGTCTCATTGCAAAAGAAAATTGAGATCCTCTCAAGGCATGAAGCTCTCACGAAGTGAAGATATAATCTTATTAGATGTTAGCGTTGTGAAAAGCAATGATAAACAATTCAGTTTCGACGATAAATAAAAAATCACACATAAACCATGCTGATATATCTCGCGGCGAATAGTATTGATAGATAAAAAAGAACCCAATCATTGTTGAGTTCTTTTGTATAATGCCTTCCATACCATCGAAGAACTTCACATATTATTTCCCCGATTTAACCCCGAATAAATCATAAATTAATTTAGAAGTGTCTGTAAGTATTTTAATCTCTTCCTTTGAGGTTGGGTCAAACGACTTAGCGAAGCTAATTAATTGCGGTGCAGCATCTCGCATTTTGCTTAAAATATCAGGTTCGAGCTTTCCTTCATTCACCAGAAGTGACATCTTCTCCAGATAGTCATCAAAATTCATTTCTCCCCCATCTGCCAGACGCTTCATCTCTCCCAGATACTTCTTCATATCACGTTGAGATAATTCTTCAAACTGAGCTGTCAGGTAGTTATTATTATATTCATTAATATTCACTCTTCCTGCTAAATCTGCGTAGGCACTAGAATATGAACGTGAAATTAACAGCGAAGCGAATAATTTTAAGCTGTTGTCATCATATTCCTGACATGCATTAACAAACGTTAAGAAACCATAACCTATTGCTTGCAAATGTATATTCGCTAAAGGTTCATTATCTTTAGATTCCTCATAAAATAGCTGAACCGTGGAGGGAAGGCCATTCTTAGTTTCTACGTCAAAAGTACATCGTTCTATGGGCGTCGCATCTTTATTATCCTCGAGATTACATATACTATTAATCGCGAAATGAAAAATAGCCCGGTCAACAACTGATGCAATATATTCACGATCGTTTAATTCCTCATCAGTACAATCTCCAATATACTCATTGACACACATTTTGAGATCATTTATTTGCTTAATTAACGTCACATTTTTTTCACGTGCAGTCCATAAATTATGAGTGATTCTTTGAATAAACAAATCTATTTTTGCAATAATTATATCCCGATGACGCATCGTTGAATAATCAATAGATTTACCATATATACTATTTACTTTACCTTTGATTGCATCTTCATTATCGAATTGATTTGAATTGAGTGTTTTATTAAAGTATCCAGTTGCACCGGGTATTATCTTCAACATGATTCATCTACCTTTTTTGTCGTACCGTGTCCTCCTTATAATTCTTTTGCCATCTGGTCACTATCAAAAATCGCTCATAATTTTCTGAACTACGGGTATGCGATCAACCCCAGTTAAATAAATAGTGAGTTAACTTAAAGCAATTCATTTAAAAATGAATTATTAATTATTATCGTGTAGATAATGGTAATACCAGGCAACACAACACCTTACCTACAAAACAGAAAATCAACATTACGGTAACAATAAGGGTTCTCGGTGTTTTTCCTGGAACATGGTAAAGTAAGGACATTCTTAACCCCCACTTTGAGGTGCCCGATGGAAAAGACCACAACGCAGGAGTTATTAGCGCAGGCTGAAAAAATCTGCGCGCAGCGTAATGTGCGCCTGACTCCACAGCGCCTGGAAGTGTTGCGCCTGATGAGTCTGCAGGATGGCGCTATCAGCGCTTATGATCTGCTTGATTTGCTGCGCGAAGCTGAACCGCAAGCCAAGCCGCCAACGGTTTATCGCGCGCTGGATTTTCTGCTTGAGCAAGGTTTTGTGCATAAGGTGGAATCCACCAACAGTTATGTGCTCTGTCATCTGTTCGACCAGCCCACTCATACTTCAGCCATGTTTATTTGCGATCGCTGCGGCGCAGTGAAAGAAGAGTGTGCAGAAGGCGTGGAAGACATTATGCATACGCTGGCGGCAAAAATGGGGTTTGCCCTGCGGCATAATGTGATTGAAGCACACGGGCTCTGTGCGGCATGTGTGGAAGTAGAAGCGTGTCGTCATCCTGAACAATGCCAGCATGATCACTCTGTGCAGGTGAAAAAGAAACCGCGTTAAGAGGGCGTACATCCTTGTACACGTCGGGCAGGAGGGATTAATTACCAGCGATATTCATTGCGGGTTTCCCAATCCACGACCTCTTTTTCTGCCTGATCTTTCTGATAACCATAACGTTCCTGGATTTTACCGACCAGTTGATCACGTTTACCTTCAATGATCGTCATATCATCATCGGTCAGTTTGCCCCATTGCTCTTTCACTTTACCTTTAAACTGTTTCCAGTTACCGCCGGCTTCATCTTTATTCATAATCAAGACCTCATCGTTAGGTTGTGAATGAGAGTACGTTCACTTTTCTTCTGAACGTGAGATTAAGTGTAGTCAGCAATTTGGCTTAGGATTATTTATTCAGAATTTTTAACCGTCACGTTGCGGCAAACCAGGTACCGTTGCGCCAGTGACGCCGCCAGATAGCCGCCAGAGAAAGCCCGCGCAACGACAGAAAGACGGTTAATGCCAGCCACAAACCATGATTACCCAGCCACGGCAGCGTAAGGAGCGTCAGCGCAAAACCTGCGGCGGCCACCGCCATACTGTTACGCATTTCGGCGGCGCGCGTTGCACCTATAAACATGCCGTCGAGCAGATAACACCAGACGCCGACCAACGGCAAAATCACCTGCCAGATAAGATAGCGGTCGGCCAGCTGCTGAATCTGGGTTAACGACGTCAGCAATGCAATGATGTGTTCCCCTGCCAGCAAATAAACCACCGAAAACAGTAACGCTACAATCCCCGACTGGCGGCACGCTGCCCGCCAGACATCCAGTAACTGGCTACCATCGCGCGCACCGTACGCCTGACCAGAATGTGCTTCAACCGCGTAGGCAAAACCATCCAGCGCATAGGCGGTAAAGGTGAGTAACGTCATCAGAACCGCGTTAACAGCGATAATGTCACTCCCCAGTCGCGCGCCAAGTACAGTGATCGCGCCGAAACAGAGTTGCAGCAACAGCGAGCGCAGCATGATATCGCGGTTAAGCGCCAGCAAGTGACGGAAATTTCCTCGCCAGGCAGTTTTCAGCATTTCGCCGGAGATTCCGCGTAGTTTGAGGATTTTACGCACCATTAGCAGACCAATCAGCAATGTTGCATATTCCGCAATAACCGTCGCCAGCGCCGCGCCCTGCACGTTCATATGCAGCCCCATCACCAGCCAGACATCCAGCACAATGTTGAGGATATTGCCGACCACTAACAAAATTACTGGCGCACGGGCATATTGCACACCGAGTAACCAACCAAGTAATACCAGATTCGCCAGCGACGCCGGTGCACTTAACCAGCGGATTTCAAGAAAGCGTCGCGCCTGTTCCAGGACTGCTTCACTACCGCCAACAATATGCAGCGCCAGATCGATAATCGGCGTACGCAGCAGCGCAATTAACGCCCCGGCCCCCAACGCCAACAGCAACGGTTGCACCAGCGCACGGGCTAATGCCTGAGGATTTTTGGCACCATAAGCCTGCGCAGTCAGCCCGGTGGTGCTCATGCGTAAAAACAGCAACAGCATAAAGAGAAAGCTGGTCGCCGTTGCACCAACCGCCACGCCGCCCAAATAAACCGGACTATCAAGATGACCAATAACCGCCGTATCGACCAGTCCCAGCAACGGAACGGTGATATTAGAGAAAATCATGGGTAAGGCGAGATGCCAGAGTGCTTTATCAGATGAAGTGAGGAATGCCATGCAGACAAGCCTGATGAAGAGAGATGAAAAACAAACCGCGACGCCAGGCGGCATCGCGGTCTCAGAGATATGTTACAGCCAGTCGCCGTTGCGAATAACTCCAACCGCCAGCCCTTCAATGGTGAAGCTCTGCTGACGAAGGTCAACGACAATTGGTTTAAACTCGCTATTTTCTGGCAACAGTTCGACTTTATTGCCCTGTTTTTTCAGGCGCTTAACGGTAACTTCGTCATCAATACGTGCGACAACGACCTGACCGTTACGTACATCCTGAGTTTTATGCACTGCCAGCAAGTCGCCATCCATAATGCCGATATCTTTCATCGACATCCCGCTGACGCGCAGCAGGAAATCAGCATTCGGCTTGAATAAGGAAGGATCGACCTGATAATGACCTTCAATATGCTGTTGCGCCAGAAGCGGTTCACCGGCAGCCACACGACCTACCAGCGGCAACCCTTCTTCCTCTTCCTGCAACAGACGAATCCCGCGTGATGCGCCGGAAACAATTTCAATAACGCCTTTGCGTGCCAGCGCCTTCAGATGTTCTTCAGCCGCGTTTGGGGAACGGAACCCCAAACGCTGCGCGATTTCCGCACGCGTCGGCGGCATACCTGTCTGGCTGATGTGATCACGGATGAGATCAAACACCTCTTGTTGCCTGGCCGTTAACGCTTTCATTCCGCCCCCTGGGTGTATATACAGTTATGCTGTGAGTATATACAGCAAAAGGCGATTTTGGAACCATAAACTGCACAATAAACCAGAGATTTATCGAAATCTGGAAGGGTTATCCAAAATGCGACCATAACAGGATGCACCAGGTAATCACGGCGACGATAATCGCAATCAGCACCGCGGCGGATCCCATATCTTTAGCGCGTCCGGAAAGCTCATGGTATTCAGAGCCAATTCGGTCAACCACGGCTTCGATGGCGCTATTGAGAATTTCCACAATCATCACCAGCATCACGGAGCTGATAAGCAGCACGCGGGTAATCGCGTCCACATCCAGCCAGCAGGCGATGACCACCGCCAACAATACCGCTACGCCTTCCTGACGGAATGCCGCTTCGTTGATCCATGCAGCGCGTAAACCTTTCCAGGAATAGCCAGCAGCTTTGATAATTCGGGTGAATCCAGTGGTATTATTGGCCATTGAAAGAACCTTTTTACATTATGAGCGTCAATATCAGTGTACCGTTAAATCCGATGATTCGGGTTTGCGTAACGCCGCGCGAAACATGAGCGGATACCACAGAATTTCCCATGACTTTCTGCTATCCTTGCCGCGCATTTGCATTATTAACCAGAGGCTTTACATCGTTTATGTCCGGCTGGCCACGAATTTACTACAAATTACTGAATTTACCATTAAGCATCCTGGTAAAAAGCAAGTCTATTCCGGCAGATCCTGCCCCGGAACTGGGGCTGGATACCTCTCGTCCAATTATGTACGTTTTACCGTACAACTCGAAAGCAGACTTGCTGACGTTGCGCGCCCAGTGTCTGGCACATGACTTGCCTGACCCGTTAGAGCCGCTGGAAATCGACGGCACGCTACTGCCGCGCTATGTGTTCATTCACGGCGGGCCGCGTGTGTTCACCTATTACACGCCGAAAGAAGAGTCTATTAAGCTGTTCCACGACTATCTCGATTTGCACCGTAGCAACCCAAATCTGGATGTGCAGATGGTGCCAGTATCGGTGATGTTTGGTCGCGCGCCGGGGCGTGAAAAAGGCGAAGTAAACCCGCCGCTGCGTATGCTTAACGGCGTACAGAAATTTTTCGCCGTACTGTGGCTCGGTCGCGACAGTTTTGTGCGTTTCTCGCCGTCAGTTTCGCTGCGCCGCATGGCCGATGAACACGGCACGGATAAAACTATCGCTCAGAAACTGGCGCGCGTGGCGCGTATGCACTTTGCCCGTCAACGTCTGGCTGCCGTGGGCCCACGTCTGCCTGCTCGTCAGGATCTGTTTAATAAGCTGCTCGCCTCCCGCGCCATTGCCAAAGCGGTAGAAGATGAAGCACGCAGCAAAAAAATCTCCCATGAAAAAGCGCAGCAGAACGCGATTGCGCTGATGGAAGAGATTGCGGCGAATTTCTCTTACGAGATGATCCGCCTGACTGACCGCATTCTGGGCTTCACCTGGAACCGACTTTACCAGGGTATCAACGTCCATAACGCCGAGCGCGTTCGCCAGCTGGCCCACGACGGCCATGAGCTAGTGTATGTGCCTTGCCACCGCAGTCACATGGACTACCTGCTGCTTTCTTACGTGCTGTATCACCAGGGGCTGGTGCCGCCGCATATCGCCGCCGGGATCAACCTGAACTTCTGGCCGGCCGGGCCGATTTTCCGCCGTCTGGGGGCGTTCTTTATTCGCCGTACGTTTAAAGGCAATAAACTTTATTCCACCGTTTTCCGTGAGTATCTCGGCGAACTGTTCAGCCGTGGTTATTCCGTCGAGTACTTCGTGGAAGGCGGTCGTTCCCGCACGGGGCGTTTGCTGGATCCGAAAACCGGTACGCTGTCGATGACCATTCAGGCGATGCTGCGTGGCGGCACGCGTCCGATTACGCTGATTCCGATCTACATCGGTTATGAGCACGTCATGGAAGTGGGTACTTACGCCAAAGAACTGCGCGGTGCAACGAAAGAGAAAGAGAGCCTGCCGCAGATGCTGCGCGGTTTAAGCAAGCTGCGTAATCTCGGTCAGGGTTACGTCAACTTCGGTGAACCAATGCCGTTGATGACCTACCTTAACCAGCACGTACCAGACTGGCGTGAATCTATCGATCCCATCGAAGCGGTGCGTCCGGCCTGGTTAACGCCGACGGTCAATAATATTGCTGCCGATCTGATGGTACGCATTAACAACGCAGGCGCGGCAAACGCCATGAACCTGTGCTGTACTGCGCTTCTGGCGTCACGTCAGCGCTCACTCACCCGCGAGCAGTTAACCGAGCAACTCAACTGCTACCTGGATCTGATGCGCAATGTGCCTTACTCCACGGACTCTACCGTTCCTTCAGCCAGCGCCAGCGAGCTTATCGATCACGCGCTGCAAATGAACAAGTTTGAAGTCGAGAAAGACACGATCGGCGACATCATCATTCTGCCGCGCGAGCAAGCGGTGCTGATGACCTACTATCGCAACAACATTGCGCATATGTTGGTGCTGCCTTCGCTGATGGCGGCAATTGTCACCCAGCATCGCCACATCTCCCGCGACGTATTGATGGAGCACGTCAATGTGCTTTACCCAATGCTGAAAGCGGAGCTGTTCCTGCGCTGGGATCGCGACGAGTTGCCGGACGTTATTGATGCACTGGCAAATGAGATGCAACGTCAGGGGCTGATTACCCTGCAAGATGATGAGTTGCATATCAACCCGGCGCATTCTCGCACGCTACAGCTGCTGGCCGCAGGCGCGCGCGAAACGCTGCAACGTTATGCCATTACCTTCTGGCTGTTGAGCGCCAACCCGTCGATCAACCGCGGTACGCTGGAGAAAGAGAGCCGCACCGTCGCGCAACGTCTCTCCGTGCTGCACGGTATCAACGCGCCGGAGTTCTTCGACAAGGCGGTGTTCAGTTCTCTGGTGCTAACACTGCGTGATGAAGGGTATATCAGCGATAGCGGCGACGCCGAACCGGCAGAAACGATGAAGGTGTATCAGTTGTTGGCGGAGTTGATTACATCAGACGTGCGTTTGACGATTGAGAGTGCGACGCAGGGCGAAGGGTAATCAGTGAGAATTGCCGGATGCGGCGCAAACGCCTTATTCGGCCTACCATGATCTGCAAATTCAATAAATTGCGATATGTTGTGTAGGTCTGAGAAGCGCAGCGCATCAGGCAGCCCAGAAGAAAGCCGGATGATCATCCGGCTTTTTTACATCATCAGAAATGCCAGTAACTCATTGCCAGCCCTAAAAACAGTACCAGACCAACATAGTTATTATTCATAAACGCTTTAAAGCAGGCTTCACGCTCGCGGTTGGCAATCAGTTTTTGTTGATAAACAAACAGCGCGCCAGCCACCAGAATTGACCAGTAATATCCCCAGCCTAAGCCATTTAACTCACCGATAATCGCCATCAGCGCCAGTACGCCAATCTGCAATATACCAATAATCAATTTATCGTATTGGCCGAACAGGATTGCGGTGGATTTAATGCCAATCTTCACATCATCATCACGGTCAACCATCGCATACTGCGTGTCGTATGCCACCGCCCAGAGAATATTGGCGAGGAACATTAACCAGCAACTCAATGGCACCGACTCACTCACAGCAGCAAAAGCCATTGGAATCGACCAGCCAAACGCCGCCCCCAGCACCACTTGCGGTAGATGGGTATACCGCTTCATAAACGGGTACACCCACGCCAGCGCCAGCGCGGCAATCGACAACAGAATGGTCATCGTATTCAGCGTCAGCACCAGTAAAAACGAAATCAGTACCAGCACGACAAACAGCGCGCGCGCCTCTTTCTCCGTTACCGCGCCGCTGGGAAGCGGTCGGTTCGCCGTGCGCTTAACATGACCATCAAACTTGCGGTCAGCATAATCATTCACCACGCAACCAGCAGCGCGCATCAGCCAGACACCCGCGACAAACACCGCCAGGATCCAGAGCTGGGGAACGCCCGGTGTCGCCACCCACAACGCCCATAATGTTGGCCAGAGCAGCAGTAACGCGCCAATTGGCTTATCCGTACGCATTAAGCGATGAAACGCCAGCAGCTTATTCTGCGTCAGACTCCACTCCATATTTTTTTCCTCTTAGTACAACGGTGACGCCGGTAAAAACAGTTCTGTTAGCAACAGCGGTTTACCGCTTAATCGCAGGCGGGAACGTCGCCCCCACAGTCCGGCATCACGGCCTATCTCAATAAAGTCCCGGGTTAATGTCGATGATGTGAACAGATAGCGTCCTAACGGCGTTTTACCCAATTTTTGTAACGCCAGCTCCGGCCCGCTTAACGTTGACACAGGAACGACGGTACGACCGGCAAGCCACGGTTCACCATCGGCACATAACAAAATTTCACGTAACCAGTAACGAGACTCTTTCGGCAGCAGCGGCAGTTCTTCGGGGATTTCATTCTGCTCGACAAACCCTTCGCGGATCATCGTCACGCTCACCGTTTTTCCCTGCTGTTCAAAACGTTTTGTCATGGAATCTTCCAGCAACAGCCAGTCGCGCAGTTGCGTATCCAGGGCAGGGATCTCTGTAAAATAGCGCAGCGCACGCAGTTGCGTTAACGCGGGGTGTGACATGCCGAACTCTCCGTTACATAACGTAAAGGCATTGTATCGCAGAAAAGTGTTTACGGGAGATGTAAAGCAAATTAAGTGATCTAATGCGCAACAAAAACGCAACAATCGCATGAAGTGGTAAAACGCTGTTGAACCTTACGCTTTGCCGATGCCCGTGCTGGCGAGGGCAACCATAGGGACATCACCGCCCAGGATGCCAGGAACGATGATGTTTTCCTTTACTTAAATACCTTTATTCTTTATACGATTAGCTCGCCAACTCGCAGTAAAAATTGGGAAAAGCGCATGTTTATCCTGAGATTTGGTGCCGAAAAGTGTTTCCGGAGTAAGATTAACAGGCAACATCTCATGTCTGGATTTGTAGATATACGTGGAATTCCAATTGGTATCTTTTGTAGGATTCAACATATCATGTAAGCGCTGGGAGCTTACCACCATAACTGGCCCATCATAGACAGAGGAGAACAGGATAAAGATATTATCGTTTCGTGTTAATTCATTCGTGTTAAAGGTTCTTAAATTATCTTCAATTTCTATAAATAAAGGTGAAACATCATCACTACGAATCCACTCTTTATAAAGATGCCAGGCATTTTCTTTGATCGTATCATTCGTTGATCGTAGAGCCTGATCGATAAGTTGGATAAAAAAATTGTTATTTTGATCAATCAGCCATTTATTCATATTAAATCTGTTAATAAAATCGATCATCTGTTGGGTATCGAAATGCATCTTACTGAATCGATTTTGACGCATAAAATTATCGAACTTGTTATCTTCATCAGGATGGATATAACTACGTATAATTGGATCTTTTATATAAGGACAATGGCTAAATATTTTCTTCATATTCTCAATAAAGTTTTTATTAACAATATTAAGAATTTTTAATTGCATCACCAATTTTACTGCCAGAACGGATTTCAATATCGCTGGATCATCTGGCAATGTATCAATCATTTTTATAATATTATTGATATAGTCATCGAGATCTTCATTTCCAAATATATCTGAGTAATCAATAGATAATACCATTCGTTGTGTAACGCTGTCTTTAAAATTCCCTGTCGATATTCGCACATGATCAAACACGACAGCTGTCAAATTCGATTTAATAAATGATATTTCTTTGTCAGAAAGAAATTCTGCTCTGGTGAAGTGCGAAGCATAAAGATAACAATTATTGAACTTTGAATTTCTAATCTGACATTCACGAAAATTACTATGAGTAAGCTGGCTCCGCGAGAAGTCAACTGTATCAAGAATACTTTGGCTAAAATCGACATATTCGCCACTCGCTTTGATAAAAATCACATTGTGTAAACGTCGACATTTAAATATGACATTATCAACTGTTGCAGTAGTAAAATTGCAATCCCCTATTTCTTTACATTCGAATGTTACATGTTGTAGATTTGACGATAAAAAAGACACCTTCGAAATAAAGTTACCTTTAAAATGACAACTTGTTAAATCCAAATCAGACAGGTCAGTATACCCCTGCGCATCTTTATCCATCAGAAAATCACAAGCACATTCTATTTCTTCATTTCTATAAAATTTTACGCTTATAATATCATTACTGATTGAGACTTCACGAAACATATTTATTGCATGATTTTTTTCGTTCCGTTGTTTTATATTTAAAAATATATCACTGATATAAATAAAGTTATCTCTATTTAAACCTGGCACCCCATTAAAATTACGTAGTAAATCAAGATCTAATTTATTATTTCCTTGCACCACATCATGTTTTATCAAAGAGTTATTGCCGTCAAACTTTGAGATATGACCTAACATAAAACCTCTGCATTACAGAAATGAAATAACTGGAAAAAGTAGCCTGAGCGTCCAGACACTACCGGCGAAAGGAAAAGAATCTCTGATAATGCATTGAGATAATGGATATTCTTAGTGAAGAAGAAGTGAAGTACTATAAAAAATCGCTCATATCCCTGGAATGAAGCATAAAAAAAGGTGCGCCAGGAGACGCACCAGTTGTTGCAAAATCAGCACTGTGGGGCGTAATTACCCCTTGCCTTTTACACTGCTGATAAAGGTGGAACGGGCAGATGTTGACCCCAGGCGTTCAGCTTCATCAAGCAGTTTTAACGCCTTATCAACATCACCTTTCGCGACAGCGTTTTTGATCGCGGTATTAAAATAACTTTCCGTGTCGTTGAGCATCGGCTCGCTTTTCTTCACCGGTGCCGGAGCGGGTGCAGCCACAGCTGGTGCCGCCGTGTTGCCTACCGTAACCGGAGCTGGAGCGGAAGAACCAAATAGTGGCCCGACCAACACGCTGGAACTGGAGTTCGTTTTGACTTTCAGTTTCAGTAAGCCATCGGTGGTATGACGAGCAACCGGGTCAGGAATATCCGGGATCGAGTTACCGACGCCTTTGGCATAGGCTTTAGCCGGGTCGAGCAGTTGGGTCGTCTGCTGGAGATCTTTTTCCGTGGTAAAGACCAGAACATAAAGTTTTTGCTGCCCCAACGCCGGTGTCAAGCGCATAACGCCTTCCAGACGATCTGCACTCATCACGCCTGGTTCCTGGTAGGTGAAATAACTGCTGGGGAAGAAGGCTGATGGGGTCATGTTCTGATCAAGAATCAGCACGTTCGGCGCAAAAACGCTGGTTTGTTTGTTCACTTCGCTGGTCAGCGTCAGGGTCAGTTCGCCAATGTTTGCCGGGACGCTGTACGCAGCAACCGGACCACTGATGCCGGGAACGTTCAGTTGTTGGCCGCCAGTCGCCAGTTGGGTGGTCTGGGTTTTAGATTGATCGACCGGTGTCCAGGTGAGTTGTTGCAGCGCGGCAGATGGAATGGCTGGCGCGTCGCTGGTGTTTTGCGGTACGTAGTTAACATCGGCAAGGCTGATTCCAGGCGCGCTTGCCAGCAACCCTGCTGATAAACAGAGGGCGATGAGACTTTTATTCATTTTCATTGTTTTCACCTCAAAATCTGGAGCTCAGCGGTAGCCAGGCAATAGCGCGCTAAACCCGATAATCAGAGGGGCTTGCGCCCCTTTCAGATAATGACAACCTGTTTTTATGCCGGATGCGGCGCAAGCACCTTATCCGGCCCAGTTTTTGCTATTACCACCAGATTTCCATCTGGGCACCGAAGGTCCACTCGTCGCTGTCACCACGGCCGAAGCTGCCGCCGTTGAAATCAGCAGGAACGGCTTTGCCGAAGTTAGTGTTGGTATTGGCGTTACCGGTGTAGTCATAACCCCATTTCTCATCCCACTTGGCATAGGTTGCGAAGACACGAATAGCCGGGCGTGACCAGATGCTGTCGCCAGCCTGCCATTGTTGTGCAAGGGTAATTTTGTACTGATTGTTCTTGTCGCCGGTGCGCTGGGATTCGACGTTGTCGTAGCCGATTTCCATCACGGTGCTCATGATTGGCGTCCACTTGTACATCGGGCGAATACCGACGGTCCACCACTTGGTGCCGTTGTCGTTATCCCAGTTGATATCCTGGTACATACCCACGTACATCATGTCCCAGTTGTCGCCCATGGAGATCGCACCGTGGTCGAGGATACGCAGCATGTGACCGTTGTTGTTGATATTGTAGGCAAATTTTTCGTTATCAAACGCGACGCCAGAACCCTGCGACAGACCTTTACCCTGCGAGGTCATCGAGTCAGTAGCGTACTGAACAACAAACTTGTTAAAGCCCTTCAGGACACTCTGAGTATGTTCAGCAGTGAATAACCAACCGTCTTTCGATGCGCCATCAACCAGACGATAGTTATCACGCAGGTTGGCACGACCGTAGTCGACACCCAGTTCTAATGTGCCGCCCGGGTTGATTTCCATCTGCGCTAAACGCACATCGAAAACGTCGTTCGCGGTTTCGTTGGTATAGTCATAAATATTGTTGCTGGCGAAAGAGGAAGAACCACCTGCTTCAGAGGAGCGGGTTGCTGCCAGAGAGAGTTTACCGAAGCCAACATCGATGTTTTCCAGACCGGCACCAGGACCAGAAATATCCCAGTAGTAGAAGTCGATCATATGAACGTCATGACGTTGGTAGAAGCGCTTACCTGCCCAGATGGTGGAGCCTGGCAGCCATTCGATCAGGTTTTTACCCTGCACGTTTGCTTCACGGAAGGCCGGATCGGTAGCTTCCCAGTCATTCTGTTGTGCGACGGAATAGGCCACGTTAGTGTCGAAATAGAAGCTCTTATCGCCCTCTTTCCACACTTCCTGACCCAATTTTAATTCAGCATAAGTTTCACATTCGTTGCCAAGACGGTATTTACTTTGAGCACCGGTAGTCTGGAAACACTGTTGTTCACCGCCGCTACCTGTCCAGCCAATACCGGAACGTGCATAGCCGTGGAAATCAACAGCCATTGCCTGAGCAGACATTACGCCCGCTGCGACGGCAACCGCCAGAGGAAGTTTGCGCAGAGTAATCATCATTCTATCTCCTGAGTCATTGCTTTTCTTTTTTCACATCACCTGTGACAGGCTTTGTGTGTTTTGTGGGGTGCTTAAACGCCCGGCTCCTTATGCAGTCGACGACATGCAGTGCCATCCTCACGGAACAGATGGCAACGCTCTGGCGGCAGGCCGATAGCGAATGTGGCACCTTCTTCTACCAACACCACGTCGTTCTGGCGGTACACCAGGTTTTGACGAATGGAAGGGATCTGGATATGGATTTGGGTTTCGTTGCCGAGTTGCTCGACGACCTGAACTTCACCCTCAAGGATGACGTCAGCGATATCACTCGGCAGTAGATGTTCCGGGCGAATACCCAGCGACATATTGGCTCCAACCTGGACATCACGGCTTTCAACCGGCAGCCAGACTTGCTGACGATTTGGCATCGGCAGCTCCACCTGCACTTGATCGATTGCAGTGGCGGTCACTTTTACCGGCAGGAAGTTCATCTTTGGCGAACCGATAAATCCGGCGACAAAACGGTCTGCCGGATAGTGGTACAGTTCCAGCGGTTTCCCAATCTGTGCCACGCGACCGGCGTCCAGCACCACGATTTTGTCGGCCAGCGTCATCGCTTCGACCTGATCGTGGGTGACGTAAATCATTGTGCGGCCCAGGCGTTTATGCAGACGGGAGATTTCGATACGCATTTGCACACGCAGTGCAGCATCGAGGTTGGAGAGCGGTTCATCGAGCAAAAATACGCTTGGCTCGGCCACCAGCGTACGGCCAATCGCCACACGCTGACGCTGACCACCGGAGAGCGCTTTCGGTTTGCGATCCAGCAAATGCGCCAGTTGCAGCACTTCCGCCACCTGGTTGACGCGTTGGTTAATCACCTCTTTTTTTGCGCCTGCCAGTTTCAGGCCAAATGACATGTTTTCTGCTACTGACAGGTGGGGATAGAGCGCGTAAGACTGAAACACCATACCAACGCCGCGTTCTGCTGGCGGAGTGTCATTCATCCGTTTCTCACCGATGAACAGGTCGCCGCTGGTGATCGTCTCAAGCCCGGCAATCATGCGCAGTAAAGTCGATTTACCGCAGCCAGACGGTCCGACAAACACCACGAATTCACCTTCATGGATATCGAGATTGATATCTTTCGATACCACGACCTCGCCCCAGGCTTTCGTTACATTTTGCAGCTGTACGCTCGCCATGCCCTTCTCCCTTTGTAACAACCTGTCATCGACAGCAACATTCATGATGGGCTGACTATGCGTCATCAGGAGATGGCTTAAATCCTCCACCCCCTGGCTTTTTTATGGGGGAGGAGGCGGGAGGATGAGAACGCGGCTTCTGTGAACTAAACCGAGGTCATGTAAGGAATTTCGTGATGTTGCTTGCAAAAATCGTGGCGATTTTATGTGCGCATCTCCACATTACCGCCAATTCTGTAACAGAGATCACACAAAGCAACGGTGGGGCGTAGGGGCAAGGAGGATGGAAAGAGGTTGCCGTATAAAGAAACTAGAGTCCGTTTAGGTGTTTTCACGAGCACTTCACCAACAAGGACCATAGATTATGAAAATAAAAACAGGTGCACGCATCCTCGCATTATCCGCATTAACGACGATGATGTTTTCCGCCTCGGCTCTCGCCAAAATCGAAGAAGGTAAACTGGTAATCTGGATTAACGGCGATAAAGGCTATAACGGTCTCGCTGAAGTCGGTAAGAAATTCGAGAAAGATACCGGAATTAAAGTCACCGTTGAGCATCCGGATAAACTGGAAGAGAAATTCCCTCAGGTTGCGGCAACTGGCGATGGCCCTGACATTATCTTCTGGGCGCACGACCGCTTTGGTGGCTACGCTCAATCAGGCCTGTTGGCTGAAATCACCCCGGACAAAGCGTTCCAGGACAAGCTGTATCCGTTTACATGGGATGCCGTACGTTACAATGGCAAGCTGATTGCTTACCCGATCGCTGTTGAAGCGTTATCGCTGATTTATAACAAAGATCTGCTGCCGAACCCGCCAAAAACCTGGGAAGAGATCCCGGCGCTGGATAAAGAACTGAAAGCGAAAGGTAAGAGCGCGCTGATGTTCAACCTGCAAGAACCGTACTTCACCTGGCCGCTGATTGCTGCTGACGGGGGTTATGCGTTCAAGTATGAAAACGGCAAGTACGACATTAAAGACGTGGGCGTGGATAACGCTGGCGCGAAAGCGGGTCTGACCTTCCTGGTTGACCTGATTAAAAACAAACACATGAATGCAGACACCGATTACTCCATCGCAGAAGCTGCCTTTAATAAAGGCGAAACAGCGATGACCATCAACGGCCCGTGGGCATGGTCCAACATCGACACCAGCAAAGTGAATTATGGTGTAACGGTACTGCCGACCTTCAAGGGTCAACCATCCAAACCGTTCGTTGGCGTACTGAGCGCAGGTATTAACGCCGCCAGTCCGAACAAAGAGCTGGCGAAAGAGTTCCTCGAAAACTATCTGCTGACTGACGAAGGTCTGGAAGCGGTCAATAAAGATAAACCGCTGGGTGCCGTAGCGCTGAAGTCTTACGAGGAAGAGTTGGCGAAAGATCCACGCATTGCTGCCACCATGGAAAACGCCCAGAAAGGTGAAATCATGCCGAACATCCCGCAGATGTCCGCTTTCTGGTATGCCGTGCGTACTGCGGTGATCAACGCCGCCAGCGGTCGTCAGACTGTCGATGAAGCCCTGAAAGACGCGCAGACTCGTATCACCAAGTAATGCTGTGAAATGCCGGATGCGGCGTGAACGCCTTGTCCGGCCTACGAAATTGAAACGTATGTAGGCCTGATAAGACGCGTCAACGTCGCATCAGGCAGTTGTTGTCGGATAAGGCGTGAAAGCCTTATCCGTCCTGGAATGAGGAAGAACCCCATGGATGTCATTAAAAAGAAACATTGGTGGCAAAGCGACGCGCTGAAATGGTCAGTGCTAGGTCTGCTCGGCCTGCTGGTGGGTTACCTTGTTGTTTTAATGTACGCACAAGGGGAATACCTGTTCGCCATTACCACGCTGATATTGAGTTCAGCGGGGCTGTATATTTTCGCCAATCGTAAAGCCTACGCCTGGCGCTATGTTTACCCGGGAATGGCCGGAATGGGATTATTCGTCCTCTTCCCTCTGGTCTGCACCATCGCCATTGCCTTCACCAACTACAGCAGCACTAACCAGCTGACTTTTGAACGTGCGCAGGAAGTGTTGTTAGATCGCTCCTGGCAAGCAGGCAAAACCTATAATTTTGGTCTTTACCCGGCGGGCGATGAGTGGCAACTGGCGCTCAGCGACGGCGAAACCGGCAAAAATTACCTCTCCGACGCGTTTAAATTTGGCGGCGAGCAAAAACTGCAACTGAAAGAAACGACCGCCCAGCCCGAAGGCGAACGCGCGAATCTCCGCGTGATTACCCAAAATCGTCAGGCGCTGAGTGACATTACCGCCATTCTGCCGGATGGCAACAAAGTGATGATGAGCTCCCTGCGCCAGTTTTCTGGCACGCAGCCGCTCTACACACTCGACGGTGACGGTACGTTGACGAATAATCAGAGCGGTGTGAAATATCGTCCGAATAACCAAATTGGCTTTTACCAGTCCATTACCGCCGACGGCAACTGGGGCGATGAAAAGCTAAGCCCCGGTTATACCGTGACCACCGGCTGGAAAAACTTTACCCGCGTCTTCACCGACGAAGGCATTCAGAAACCGTTCCTCGCCATTTTCGTCTGGACCGTGGTGTTCTCGCTGATCACCGTTTTTTTAACGGTGGCGGTCGGCATGGTTCTGGCGTGTCTGGTGCAGTGGGAAGCGTTGCGCGGCAAAGCGGTCTATCGCGTCCTGCTGATTCTGCCCTACGCGGTGCCATCATTCATTTCAATCTTGATTTTCAAAGGGTTGTTTAACCAGAGTTTCGGTGAAATCAACATGATGTTGAGCGCGCTGTTTGGCGTGAAGCCCGCCTGGTTCAGCGATCCGACCACCGCCCGCACGATGCTGATTATCGTCAACACCTGGCTGGGTTATCCGTACATGATGATCCTCTGCATGGGCTTGCTGAAAGCGATTCCGGACGATTTATATGAAGCCTCAGCAATGGATGGCGCAGGTCCGTTCCAGAACTTCTTTAAGATTACGCTGCCGCTGCTGATTAAACCGCTGACGCCGCTGATGATCGCCAGCTTCGCCTTTAACTTTAACAACTTCGTGCTGATTCAACTGTTAACCAACGGCGGCCCGGATCGTCTTGGCACGACCACGCCAGCCGGTTATACCGACCTGCTTGTTAACTACACCTACCGCATCGCTTTTGAAGGCGGCGGGGGTCAGGACTTCGGTCTGGCAGCAGCAATTGCCACGCTGATCTTCCTGCTGGTGGGTGCGCTGGCGATAGTGAACCTGAAAGCCACGCGAATGAAGTTTGATTAAGGGAGATAACAAAAATGGCAATGGTCCAACCGAAATCGCAAAAAGCACGTTTGTTTATTACTCACCTGCTACTGCTACTTTTTATCGCGGCGATTATGTTCCCGCTGCTGATGGTCGTCGCTATCTCGCTGCGTCAGGGAAACTTCGCGACTGGCAGCCTGATCCCGGAGCAAATCTCCTGGGATCACTGGAAACTGGCGTTAGGTTTTAGCGTGGAACAGGCTGATGGTCGCATTACGCCACCGCCATTCCCGGTACTGCTGTGGCTGTGGAACTCGGTAAAGGTCGCCGGGATTTCCGCGATTGGCATTGTGGCGCTCTCCACCACCTGCGCCTACGCTTTCGCCCGTATGCGCTTTCCAGGCAAAGCGACGCTGCTGAAAGGAATGCTGATTTTCCAGATGTTCCCGGCAGTACTTTCACTGGTCGCGTTGTATGCGTTGTTTGATCGTCTGGGTGAGTACATTCCATTCATTGGCCTGAATACTCACGGCGGCGTAATTTTCGCGTATCTGGGTGGGATTGCGCTGCATGTCTGGACCATCAAAGGCTATTTCGAAACCATCGACAGTTCGCTGGAAGAAGCGGCGGCGCTGGATGGTGCGACACCGTGGCAGGCCTTCCGCCTTGTCCTGTTGCCGCTGTCAGTACCGATTCTGGCGGTGGTGTTCATTCTGTCGTTTATCGCTGCCATTACTGAAGTTCCGGTCGCATCGCTGTTACTGCGTGACGTAAATAGCTACACCCTGGCCGTGGGGATGCAGCAATACCTCAACCCGCAAAACTACCTGTGGGGTGACTTTGCTGCCGCTGCCGTGATGTCTGCATTACCGATCACCATCGTCTTCTTGCTGGCTCAACGCTGGCTGGTCAACGGCCTGACGGCAGGTGGTGTGAAAGGTTAAAGATGTTGTTCTGCCAATGTTATGCCGCTGCACCCTCAACTTACGTTATCCCAACTTGTGACTGTTATTCGGCGCTCCACGGAGCGCCTTTTTTTCTTTCGTCTGCAATCTGAATCGTTCGCCGGTTAATATTTCCATCATAGAGCTTATTATTTTTACGTTATTTGTTTTCCCACTTACGATAATTCTCTTTCGTGCTCTGAGTCACGGCAATAGTATTGTTTTCATCAATTTTAGATAATTATCACAATTAAGATCACAGAAAAGACATTACGTAAACGCATTGTAAAAAATGATAATTGCCTTAACTGCCTGACAATTCCAACATCAATGCACTGATAAAAGATCAGAATGGTCTAAGGCAGGTCTGAATGAATACCCAGTATAATTCCAGTTATATATTTTCGATTACCTTAGTCGCTACATTAGGTGGTTTATTATTTGGCTACGACACCGCCGTTATTTCCGGTACTGTTGAGTCACTCAATACCGTCTTTGTTGCTCCACAAAACTTAAGTGAATCCGCTGCCAACTCCCTGTTAGGGTTTTGCGTAGCCAGCGCTCTGATTGGTTGCATCATCGGCGGTGCCCTCGGTGGTTATTGCAGTAACCGCTTCGGTCGTCGTGATTCACTTAAGATTGCTGCTGTCCTGTTTTTTATTTCTGGTGTAGGTTCTGCATGGCCAGAACTTGGTTTTACCTCAATAAACCCGGACAACACTGTGCCTGTTTATCTGGCAGGTTATGTCCCGGAATTTGTTATTTATCGCATTATTGGCGGTATTGGCGTTGGTTTAGCCTCAATGCTTTCACCAATGTATATTGCGGAACTGGCTCCAGCTCATATTCGCGGAAAACTGGTCTCTTTTAACCAGTTTGCGATTATTTTTGGGCAACTTTTAGTTTACTGCGTAAACTATTTTATTGCGCGTTCCGGCGATGCCACCTGGCTGAATACTGACGGCTGGCGTTATATGTTTGCCTCGGAATGTATCCCTGCACTACTCTTCTTAATGCTGTTGTATACCGTGCCAGAAAGTCCTCGCTGGCTGATGTCGCGCGGCAAGCAAGAACAGGCGGAAGGTATCCTGCGCAAAATTATGGGCAACACGCTTGCAACTCAGGCAGTACAGGAAATTAAACACTCCTTGGATCATGGCCGCAAAACCGGTGGTCGTCTGCTGATGTTTGGCGTGGGCGTGATTGTAATCGGCGTTATGCTCTCCATCTTCCAGCAATTTGTCGGCATCAATGTGGTGCTGTACTACGCGCCGGAAGTGTTCAAAACGCTGGGGGCCAGCACGGATATCGCGCTGTTGCAGACCATTATTGTCGGAGTTATCAACCTCACCTTCACCGTTCTGGCAATTATGACGGTGGATAAATTTGGTCGTAAGCCACTGCAAATTATCGGCGCACTCGGAATGGCAATCGGTATGTTTAGCCTCGGTACCGCGTTTTACACTCAGGCACCGGGTATTGTGGCGCTACTGTCGATGCTGTTCTATGTTGCCGCCTTTGCCATGTCCTGGGGTCCGGTATGCTGGGTACTGCTGTCGGAAATCTTCCCGAATGCTATTCGTGGTAAAGCGCTGGCAATCGCGGTGGCGGCCCAGTGGCTGGCGAACTACTTCGTCTCCTGGACCTTCCCGATGATGGACAAAAACTCCTGGCTGGTGGCCCATTTCCACAACGGTTTCTCCTACTGGATTTACGGTTGTATGGGCGTTCTGGCAGCACTGTTTATGTGGAAATTTGTCCCGGAAACCAAAGGTAAAACCCTTGAGGAGCTGGAAGCCCTCTGGGAACCGGAAACGAAGAAAACACAACAAACTGCTACGCTGTAATCTTCCTGTCCAGCACGCCGCGCCAGTTCGGCGTGCTGTCTTTTTACTCCCGCTTCAGCCGTTTCGAATTACACAGCCACAGGGTGATCACCAGTAACAGGATCGCAGCCGAGTAGATCAACACATCCAGTGGCGATTTATGATCGACGATGATCAAGCGCACAATGGCGGTGATCCCAATATAGACAAAGTAACGTAGCGGGAAGTGAAAACCGGACTGAAAGTATTTCACAATCAGCGCGATAAATTCGAAATAGAGAAAGTAAACCACCAGCCCTTCTACCAGCTCATATTTACTGGTTTGTTCTGGCGCGAACAGCACATCAGCCAGATGCACCGTTTCTTTGCCGAGGAAGACAACCAAAATCAGGCCGAGGCACAACAGGCCAAGATTGAGTACGGTCTGCAAAATGGTGGAGATAAACTCCACGCGCGGACGAGAGAGTGACGTCATAGCAGTACCTCCTTCACAGTGGCGAGCTTCCTGTATAACGCAAAAATGTGACGGAGATCTATATTTTTTGTGTATTTTTTGTTCAGCTCGATTAAGTGAGCATCTCCCATCAACGTCGCATCTGGCAAAACACACAGCCCCAAAAAATCACCCATTCAGGTGATTCCCAGCCACCAGCAATGCGCGAAAAATCGACAATGTTCCTCTGGAACAAATGAAACGTAACCTGATAAAGGTGGTAAAAATGAAGCCTTATTTTGCTGCTTTGATGTTATCAGTCTCTGTTCTTCCTGCTTATGCTGGTCCGCTCGGTACTGCTGATAAAACCGACCTACCGCAAAGCAATGTCTCCAGCCCAATGATGGCCCAGTCGCTCAGGCAACCAGACCTGCAACCGATATCGACGGACAGGAAGACAGAATGTTTTCGCCTTTACACACCAGATCGCAAACCGGGGGTGAACTGCGTTCCTGATGGCTCGACAGGCCATTAAGAATGAAGGTGCCAGTGAGTTCGAAAACTGGCACCTTTCCCATGACTTAGCGGAAATTGACGCTACGGTCGCTGGTCATGTCATACAACTGGAACTTACGCCCAAGTTGCTGACCACCGTCACGCGTCAGCGGCGTCCAGCCAATTGCCGCACGGCTGCGTGTCGGGCCAGACGAGAAGAGATCCAGCGGTACAGAGACATACACGCCTTTGGTAAAGTCCCCTTCGCCGTACTCCTCTTTCGAAACATTCGTGATCGTGGCATAGCCACCCACCACCACGCCGCTATCAAAGCGTTTGGCGATCTCCAGCGTGCCGCCTTTATCCCCTGCCAGATACTGCCCGACGCTGGCTTTCACTAACACATCCTGAGCGAAAGATGGCGTCCAGTATGCGGTCAGATGTCCGGTTTTCACGCTGTAGTCGGTGAATTTCATCATATCTTTTGCGCTACGCCAGTCGCGCTGTTTAACGTAGTTGGCATCCAGACCAAACGCCCAGTTGCTGTCCAGCGGGCGATACAACACTTCTGCCCCCGCACCGCCAAACATGGTTTCGAGATAACCACCGTAGACCTGACCGTAGAAGCCGTTGCCCAGATGCTGGAAGTAGTTGGCTTGCAGGTTATTCACATAGACATCGTTCTGCACATACTCGCGCACATGGGTACGAACGCGCGGTAAGTGCGAGTCTTGCGGCGGGTTGGTGTAGTTAAACTTGTCGTAGTTGTTGGCAAGATTTGCAAACAGGCTGCCGGTGGTGAGCAGATGGTCCGTCAGCCATAAATCCGCCGTTCCCATCACGCCCAGCTGATACATGTAAAAGTTTTCCGGGCCACCGACCGACTGGTTCAGCACCGGATCGATATGGAAATCAAAGCGTGATTTGTCGATATACCAGCCCTGCTCGGTGGACTTCGGAACCACTGGCTCGACGCGTTTTTGCGCCAGCTTCGTTTCGTGGCCCAACGGCTCTCCAGCGAGATGATTTTTCAGGCTGGCGACATCCGTTTCGGTAGTTACCTGCGGCATGTTAAGGCGATTTTCCGTAATGCGGATCGTTTTGATCCCATCCGGCAGATCGTTCATCACGATCCGATTAGCACGGATGATCCCTTCACGCGAATCACGATATTTCACCTGCTCGCCGGTGACATACAGCGTATCGCCTTTCGCCTGGATCTGCGGATCGGCAAGTCCGGCGTTGTATTTCAGCAACGTTAACTGATTCGCCACCACCGAGTGCTGCAAAATGGCATCCTGTGGCTGCGGTTGATATTGCGGGCGGGCGTTATCGTTGTAGGACGGGCGCAGATCGTTAAAGTTGGTGCGCAGCGTGACGCCAAACATAAAGGTGTTGCCACGTTCATAGCTAAGGTTAACGTCGGCCCAATCGGTAACGCGATAAATCGCCCCGACGTTAAACTTACTTTTTTGCTCCAGCTTCCCGGCAAAATCCTGCTGATAATTATTACCTTCATACTCCAGTTTCAGGCGCAGCGGTTGCCAGGGCGTCTGGTATTCCACGCCGCCAAACAGTGAGGCCGGGCCGTGGAACATCTGGCTACCGTCGATAGATCCCGCCTGTTTGTAGCTGTTATCGCGATAGCAATATTTATCACTGGCTGAACAGAGCGGATTTTTCACATTACCGCTGGTACCCAGATATCCCCAGCCCAGGCCGAGCGTAAAATCGAACGGCCCCCAGGCTTTGCTGGCGACAAGATATTCCGCATCAAACAGCCCCGTACCGCCGATATCCCGCGCACCAACCGCCACTTGCGGCAGCCAGTAACTCTCTTCCCACAAACGCAGTTTGAGATCGAAGGCTTTATCTTTATACGTTTGATCACCAGAGAACGCTTCGACGCTGCTGTACTGCCGGGTGCGCACATCGGTATAGCGCAGCGTTGTTTCCAGCCACGGGAAGAGTTGCACTGAAGCTGAGTAATAACGGTACTGATCGTTATCGCGATAGTTCAAACTCAACTCCCCTTCCCGCGCCATGCGGGCGGTAGGCGTTTGTAATAATCCTACGCCACCGAAATCCGACTGCGACGGACCAATGGGCGCAGGATATGTTTCGCCGTAGCAAGCTGTGCTAATGCCCAGCGCCAGTAAGCTAAGCAGATGTCTTTTTTTCATTATTGAGGTATCCGCTGCGTCAGAGTCTGAAGAATGTCGGCGTTAAGGGCATCAGGCGTCTCACTCCAGACGGAGTCCGCGAGGCCAACATAAATAATGCTGCCGGGCATCGGCTCTACGTGACGCTTGTTCCAGTAAGCCACCGGCGCTTTTTGCGTGCGTCCGTCCGGGTAAACCACCCACGCGTAGCTGCGATCCGCACTGCTAAGCAGGTTCTGGCCGGAGAGATAGCTTGCGACGTCGCGACCAGGAGTGAATGGCTGCTTGCCAGGACGGCTGATAAGCCCGAATAACGTGACCGTGGACGGCGGTGGTCCGACCCACAGCGTGTAGTTGCCCTGCAACGGCGGGTTACCGCGTTCAGCAACGCGGACGATATCGGGATCAAGATTGATTTTTTGCCTGCCCGTCACCTTCAACGCCTGAATTTGCTGGCGTAAGGCGTTAATGGCGGCGGCATCGTCAGCGCTGGAGTCTGCGGCCAGTTCTGCCAGCCGTGTCAGCAACGCCTGCTGCTGACGCAATGCTGCCGCCGTTGCCAGCTCTTCGCTAATCACCGCACCGGGCCACCAACTGTTTGCCAGCCGTGGTTGGCCTACCAGATCGATTAAATGCTCTGCACCCGTCAGCGTTTTGGCCTCACTGCTGCCATTGCTGAACACCTTGACGGTTCCTGCCGCGAAGACCGATGACGCCCCCACACTCAAAATCAATGCGACAATAGTTTGTTTAATCATTGTTTTGCCGCCTTGATGAGAGTGGTTTTCACCGGGAAATAATCCGCGCCGAGATACTGTTCCGACTGGCGAATTTGCCCTTCGCTGTCGATCCAGTAGCGGTTATGCCAGCGCGCCTGGTCGGTGGAGACTTCTTCGTCCAGCACGCGAACCGGGGTTTCATCGCTGCCGACTTTGACGGTATCGGTGCCATCCCATTTGAAGACTGAGCGTGCGGTGGCGTAGCGTACCTGCTGGTACTCGGTCCAGCCCATCGTGCGCGTCCATGTTGCACCATCAACAATTTGTGCGGGTTTAATCAGCGGGTCGGCAGCAAGGTTATTCACTTCAATCAGGTTGTCGCCGCCAAGCAAAGTCTTCACCAGACGACCATGTTGTGTGACGAGAGTGGCCTGATCCTGAGTGACCCATTTTTGTTGTCCGTCTTCAGCAAAGGCCAGCACCACAAACAATTGCGGCCCGCCATTAAGCTGCATGTACTGGCTGGCGTAGGGCATATTTTGAATATCATCGTCCGTCAGCTGTACGCCTGGCGTGCCGAACAGACTGTCCCACAGCGAATTGCCCAGCTCTTTAGTCGTGGCTGAACAGGCCTGTAATAGCAGGCAGATAAGAATGAGTGCAGGTCGCTTCACGACTCTTCTCCAGAGGGGCAGAATAACCACACCGGAGTGTGGTTATGGTTAATCCCTTCATATTTCAAGCCACAGATGCAATGACCCGAATTATTTTGGGATACATACTTTATTACTGGGTACTGGTGGTCGTGGTTGTTGTGGTCCCGGTATTAGAACCATCACCGCCACCGGTTGCCGCGAGCGCGACACCCACCGCCGAGCTTACGGTGCTGACGCTGGTCGCGGAGGAACTCCCCGCCGAAACCGACGTTGCTGCCGACCCTGCCGCTTCGCCCACCTGTACAGGTGCAGCCCACGCAGAAGTCGCCGCAAGCGCAGATATGGCAAAAATGCCATACAGAACTTTTTTCATAACAATTTCCCTTCATTGAATGAATGGAGATTTACCCAAAAACATTTCGGGCGGGATCGAGTATACACAACTAAAGCATGCGAATTACGGCGCGGGGAATTAGTGATGGGGTTTTAGGATAATTGGAATGAATATCAAATATAAGCTTCAGCTTATATATAAATAACACTAAAAATCATAAGCTTAAAATAAAAATAAAAGTAATTAATCTGCGTATTTTCCGAAATCAATCACGATTAAAAATCTATTTTAGGATTAACCTCACGGTATGATTTCTGTTAAATCACAGACAAGGGGATTTATCTGATAAAAAATGCCGACATAACGTCGGCATTTTTATTAAGGTTATTTAATTAACCGCGCCACGCTTTATAGCGGTTAATCAGACCATTGGTCGAGCTATCGTGGCTGCTGATTTCTTTGTCATCTTTCAGCTCTGGCAGAATACGGTTCGCCAGCTGTTTACCCAGTTCCACGCCCCACTGGTCGAAGGTGAAGATGTTCAGGATCACGCCCTGAGTAAAGATTTTGTGCTCATACAGCGCAATCAACGCACCCAGGCTGAACGGAGTGATTTCACGCAGCAGGATGGAGTTGGTCGGGCGGTTACCTTCGAACACTTTGAACGGCACCACGTAGTCAAGCGTTGCTGGATCTTTACCCTGATCGCGATATTCCTGCTCAACCACTTCGCGGGATTTACCAAACGCCAGCGCTTCGGTCTGAGCAAAGAAGTTAGACAGCAGTTTCTGGTGATGATCAGAGAGCGGGTTATGGGTGATAGCCGGAGCGATGAAATCGCACGGTACCATTTTGGTTCCCTGGTGGATCAGCTGGTAGAACGCGTGCTGACCGTTAGTGCCAGGTTCACCCCAGATAATCGGGCCAGTCTGGTAATCCACAACCTTACCGTTACGGTCAACATACTTACCGTTGGATTCCATATTGCCCTGCTGGAAGTACGCCGCGAAACGGTGCATATACTGGTCATACGGCAGAATCGCTTCAGTTTCCGCACCAAAGAAATTGTTGTACCAGATGCCGATCAGCGCCAGCAAGACAGGCAGGTTTTTCTCGGCAGGCGTGGTGGAGAAATGCTTGTCCATCGCGTGTGCGCCAGAAAGCAGTTCAACAAAATTATCAAAGCCGATGGAGAGAACAATCGACAGGCCAATCGCTGACCATAAAGAGTAACGACCACCGACCCAGTCCCAGAACTCGAACATGTTGGCGGTATCAATACCAAACTCGCCAACGGCTTTGGCGTTGGTTGAGAGCGCCGCAAAGTGTTTCGCAACGTGTTTTTCATCACCAGCCGCTTTCAGGAACCAGTCACGCGCACTATGGGCGTTGGTCATGGTTTCCTGAGTGGTGAAGGTTTTAGATGCTACCAGGAACAGCGTGGTTTCCGGGTTTACTTTTTTCAGCACTTCCGCGATGTGAGTCCCATCGACGTTAGAAACAAAGTGCATGTTCAGGTGGTTTTTGTACGGACGCAGTGCTTCGGTCACCATGTATGGGCCGAGGTCAGAACCGCCGATCCCGATGTTCACTACGTCAGTGATTGCTTTGCCGGTATAACCCTTCCACTCACCGGAAATAATCGCTTCCGAGAAGGTTTTCATCTTCTCCAGCACCGCGTTGACTTCTGGCATTACGTCTTTGCCATCAACCAGAATCGGGGTATTGCTACGGTTACGCAGCGCTACGTGCAGCACGGCGCGGTTTTCAGTGCGGTTGATCTTCTCGCCAGAGAACATCGACTTAATCGCGCCCGCCAGATCGCACTCTTTCGCCAGATCTTGTAATTTCGCCAGCGTCTCTTCAGTGATGCGGTTTTTGGAGTAATCCACCAGCATCTGATCGTCGAAGGTTGCGGAGAACTTAGAAAAACGATCGCCGTCTTTAGCAAAAAGATCGGCGATCGTAACGTCTTTCATTTCATCGAAGTGTTTCTGTAGTGCCTGCCAGGCAGCGGTCTGCGTTGGATTGATATTTTTCATTAGCAATACTCTTCTGATTTTGAGAATTGTGACTTTGGAAGATTGTAGCGCCAGTCACAGAAAAATGTGATGGTTTTAGTGCCGTTAGCGTAATGTTGAGTGTAAACCCTTAGCGCAGTGAAGCATTTATTAGCTGAACTACTGACCGCCAGGAGTGGATGAAAAATCCGCATGACCCCATCGTTGACAACCGCCCCGCTCACCCTTTATTTATAAATGTACTACCTGCGCTAGCGCAGGCCAGAAGAGGCGCGTTGCCCAAGTAACGGTGTTGGAGGAGCCAGTCCTGTGATAACACCTGAGGGGGTGCATCGCCGAGGTGATTGAACGGCTGGCCACGTTCATCATCGGCTACAGGGGCTGAATCCCCTGGGTTGTCACCAGAAGCGTTCGCAGTCGGGCGTTTCGCAAGTGGTGGAGCACTTCTGGGTGAAAATAGTAGCGAAGTATCGCTCTGCGCCCACCCGTCTTCCGCTCTTCCCTTGTGCCAAGGCTGAAAATGGATCCCCTGACACGAGGTAGTTATGTCTGAAATTGTTGTCTCCAAATTTGGCGGTACCAGCGTAGCTGATTTTGACGCCATGAACCGCAGCGCTGATATTGTGCTTTCTGATGCCAACGTACGTTTAGTTGTTCTCTCGGCTTCTGCTGGTATCACTAATCTGCTGGTCGCTTTAGCTGAAGGACTGGAACCTGGCGAGCGATTCGAAAAACTCGACGCAATCCGCAATATCCAGTTTGCCATTCTGGAACGTCTGCGTTACCCGAACGTTATCCGTGAAGAGATTGAACGTCTGCTGGAGAACATTACTGTTCTGGCAGAAGCGGCGGCGCTGGCAACGTCTCCGGCGCTGACAGATGAACTGGTCAGCCACGGCGAGCTGATGTCGACCCTGCTGTTTGTCGAAATCCTGCGCGAACGCGATGTTCAGGCACAGTGGTTTGATGTACGTAAAGTGATGCGTACCAACGACCGATTTGGTCGTGCAGAGCCAGATGTAGCCGCGCTGGCGGAACTGGCCGCGCTGCAGCTGCTCCCACGCCTCAATGAAGGCTTAGTGATCACCCAGGGATTTATCGGTTGCGAAAATAAAGGTCGTACAACGACGCTTGGCCGTGGAGGCAGCGATTATACGGCAGCCTTGCTGGCGGAGGCTTTACACGCATCTCGTGTTGATATCTGGACCGACGTCCCGGGCATCTACACCACCGATCCACGCGTGGTTTCCGCAGCAAAACGCATTGATGAAATCGCGTTTGCCGAAGCGGCAGAGATGGCAACTTTTGGTGCAAAAGTACTGCATCCGGCAACGTTGCTACCCGCAGTACGCAGCGATATCCCGGTCTTTGTCGGCTCCAGTAAAGACCCACGCGCAGGTGGTACGCTGGTGTGCAATAAAACTGAAAATCCGCCGCTATTCCGCGCGCTGGCGCTTCGTCGCAATCAGACTCTGCTCACTTTGCACAGCCTGAATATGCTGCATTCTCGCGGTTTCCTCGCGGAAGTTTTCGGCATCCTCGCGCGGCATAATATTTCGGTAGACTTAATCACCACGTCAGAAGTGAGCGTGGCATTAACCCTTGATACCACCGGTTCAACCTCCACTGGCGATACCTTGCTGACGCAATCTCTGCTGATGGAGCTGTCTGCACTATGCCGGGTAGAAGTGGAGGAAGGTCTGGCGCTGGTCGCGTTGATTGGCAATGACCTGTCAAAAGCCTGCGGCGTTGGCAAAGAGGTATTCGGCGTACTGGAACCGTTCAACATTCGCATGATTTGTTACGGCGCATCCAGCCATAACCTGTGCTTCCTGGTGCCCGGCGAAGATGCCGAGCAGGTGGTGCAGAAGCTGCATTTTAATTTGTTTGAGTAAATACTGTATGGCCTGGAAGCTATATTTCGGGCCGTATTGATTTTCTTGTCACTATGCTCATCAATAAACGAGCCTGTACTCTGTTAACCAGCGTCTTTATCGGAGAATAATTGCCTTTAATTTTTTTATCTGCATCTCTAATTAATTATCGAAAGAGATAAATAGTTAAGAGAAGGCAAAATGAATATTATCAGTTCTGCTCGCAAACGAATTCCCGTACACTGAACTCTCTGGCTCACTGAGGGCACCATCATGGCACTCCCCCGTATTACCCAAAAAGAGATGACTGAACGCGAGCAGCGTGAACTTAAAACACTGCTGGATCGGGCGCGGATTGCGCATGGTCGCGTACTGACCAACTCCGAAACCAACAGCATTAAGAAAGAGTACATCGATAAATTAATGGTCGAGCGTGAGGCTGAAGCGAAAAAAGCCCGCCAGTTAAAGAAAAAGCAGGCTTATAAACCGGATCCTGAAGCGTCATTTAGCTGGTCAGCAAATACGTCGACGCGCGGCAGGCGCTGATTAACGCCCCTTCTTTTTACGCCCCGGCGAGGTAAAACGCTTACCGTTGGACGCCGGGCGACCGCCTTTTTCCGCCGTTTTTTCCATCTTAACGACTGGACGTTTAATGCCTACAGTTTTCGGTTTGGCCTTCGTTTTAGGTTTTGCCTCGGAAGAGGAATTTTCGATGAGTTTAAAGAGGTCGATTAACTCATCGTCAGTTAAATCACGCCATTCCCCCAGCGGAATGCCGCTTAAACTAACGTTCATGATGCGCGTACGTTCCAGCTTTTTCACTTCGTAACCAAAGTGCTCGCACATGCGACGGATCTGACGGTTCAGCCCCTGCACCAGGGTAATGCGGAAGACAAACGGCGCTTCTTTTTTGACTTTACACTTTTTCGTCACCGTCCCGAGGATCGGCACTCCCGCCCCCATACCACGAATAAATTCATCGGTAATCGGTTTATCGACCGTCACCAGATACTCTTTCTCATGATCGTTACCCGCACGGAGGATCTTATTCACTAGATCGCCGTGATTGGTGAGGAAAATCAGCCCCTGGGAGTCTTTATCCAGGCGGCCAATCGGGAACACGCGTTTGCTGTGGTTAACGAAATCGACAATGTTATCGCGCTCGCCATCTTCGGTGGTGCTGACAATACCGACGGGCTTGTTCAGGGCGATAAGTACCAAATCTTCGGCTTCCCGAGGCTCAATCAACTGACCGTTTACTTTCACAACGTCGCCGGGTTTCACCTGATCGCCAATGGTGGCTCGCTTGCCATTAAGGAACACATTGCCTTGCTCGATATAGCGATCCGCTTCGCGGCGTGAGCAAATTCCGCTTTCGCTGATGTATTTATTTAAACGGACTGATGAGTCGGGCAGCATAAATTCTCCTGTAAAACGCGGAATATACCGTACCTCTTAGCGGGGAAAAACAGGGTTATGCGGCAACGTCGAAATTAAATGTGATCTGCCACGCCTTTTATCACAAAAGTGTCTCCGGAAGTACGATGCAAATTTGCCTGGCAAAATAAGGATAATCAACATATTACGAATCGCTGCACACCTGTGCTGATGACTACTACGCAGAGAAACAAATGTGCAAGAGAAAGCGCTATTTCTCCCCATGCAAAGAGTGAAAAATCGCTTTGAAAGGCCATCATGATGGGGTTATATCAGATCAAGCGGTGAGAAAGCGTATTTGCACAAATGTGCAGAACCAGGAGGCGGCAATGGAAAACAGTGACGATATCCGTTTGATTGTGAAGATTGCCCAACTCTATTACGAACAGGATATGACGCAGGCGCAAATCGCGCGCGAACTGGGTATTTACCGCACCACCATCAGCCGCTTGCTTAAACGAGGCCGCGATCAGGGAATTGTCACCATCGCCATCAACTATGACTACAACGAAAATCTCTGGCTGGAGCAGCAACTGAAGCAAAAGTTTGGCCTGAAAGACGTTGTGGTGGTGTCGGGAAATGATGAGGATGAAGAGACTCAACTGGCGATGATGGGGTTACACGGCGCGCAACTGCTGGATCGCTTGCTGGAGCCTGGCGATATTGTCGGTTTTTCCTGGGGTCGCGCGGTGAGCGCACTGGTTGAAAACTTGCCGCAGGCGGGGCAATCGCGGCAGTTAATCTGCGTACCAATTATTGGCGGACCGTCCGGTAAACTCGAAAGCCGCTATCATGTAAACACATTAACCTACAGCGCGGCAGCGAAGTTGAAAGGGGAATCGCATCTCGCAGATTTTCCGGCTCTGCTGGATAACCCCTTAATTCGTAATGGGATCATGCAGTCTCAGCACTTTAAAACCATCTCTGCCTACTGGGATAATCTGGATGTCGCCCTGGTGGGAATTGGCTCACCGGCCATTCGCGACGGCGCTAACTGGCATGCGTTTTATGGTGGTGAAGAGAGTGACGACCTGAATGCCCGCCAGGTTGCTGGCGATATTTGCTCGCGCTTTTTTGATATTCACGGCGCAATGGTTGAAACGAATATGAGCGAAAAAACACTCTCTATCGAAATGAATAAATTAAAGCAGGCGCGGTATTCCATTGGCATTGCCATGAGTGAAGAAAAATACAGCGGAATTGTTGGTGCACTGCGTGGAAAATATATTAATTGTCTGGTAACGAATAGCAGCACAGCTGAACTATTACTGAAATAAAAATCTTCCCGATGTTTACCGTAATAAAAATTACGGCGGGTCCCTATTATCTAAAATCAGGAGTCTGTTATGCAAACGTGGTTAAATTTGCAGGATAAAATCATTATCGTCACCGGCGGCGCATCCGGTATTGGTCTGGCGATTGTAGAGGAATTATTAGCACAAGGCGCAAACGTACAGATGGTAGATATTCACGGTGGCGATGGTCAATATGAAGGTCATAAAGGCTATCAGTTTTGGCCGACCGATATTTCCAGCGCCAAAGAGGTAAATCATACGGTAGCGGAAATTATCCAGCGTTTTGGTCGCATCGACGGTCTGGTCAATAACGCCGGGGTCAATTTCCCGCGTCTGCTGATCGATGAGAAAGCGCCTGCCGGGCAGTATGAACTCAACGAAGCTGCATTCGAAAAAATGGTCAATATCAACCAGAAAGGCGTTTTTCTGATGTCGCAGGCGGTGGCGCGACAGATGGTCAAACAACATGATGGCGTGATTGTGAATGTTTCCTCAGAAAGTGGGCTGGAAGGCTCAGAAGGCCAAAGCTGTTACGCCGCGACCAAAGCCGCGCTCAATAGCTTCACGCGCTCCTGGTCGAAAGAGCTGGGTAAGCACGGTATCCGTGTGGTCGGTATCGCGCCAGGGATTCTGGAAAAAACAGGACTGCGCACGCCGGAATATGAAGAAGCGCTGGCGTGGACGCGCAATATCACCGTCGAGCAGCTGCGTGAAGGCTATACCAAAAATTCCATTCCTATTGGGCGCGCCGGAAGATTAGCAGAAGTGGCTGATTTTGTTTGTTATCTGCTGTCTGAACGCGCCAGCTATATCACCGGAGTAACCACTAACATTGCAGGCGGCAAAACGCGCGGCTAAGGAGGCTTTATGGTCAATGCCATTTTTTGCGCCCACGGCAAATTAGCCTGCGCCATGCTGGAATCGGTTCAGATGGTGTACGGCGATGCCAGGGTCGAGGCAGTTGAATTTGTGCCCGGCGAGAACGCCGGAGACATTGTGGCAAAGCTGGAGAAGTTAGTGAGCATTCACAATCATGACGAGTGGCTAATCGCCGTGGATTTACAGTGCGGTAGCCCGTGGAATGCAGCAGCGACGCTTGCGATGCGCAATCCGCACCTGCGGGTGATCAGCGGCCTTTCCCTGCCACTGGCGCTCGAACTGGTCGATAACCAGGACAGCATGAACGTTGATGAACTGTGTGAACACCTGACGCAAATCGCAAAGCAAACCTGCGTTGTCTGGAAACAACTGGCAACGGCAGAGGAGGATTTCTGATGAACATTACGCTCGCCCGCATTGATGACCGCCTGATCCACGGTCAGGTCACTACCGTCTGGTCGAAAGTGGCTAACGCCCAGCGCATTATTATCTGCAATGACGAAGTTTATAACGATGAAGTTCGCCGGACATTATTGCGTCAGGCTGCGCCACCGGGAATGAAGGTTAACGTGGTCAATATTGAAAAAGCCGTCGCGGTTTATCACAACCCGCAATATCAGGACGAAACCGTTTTTTATCTTTTCACTCGCCCACAGGATGCCTTAGCGATGGTTCGCCAGGGGGTAAAAATAGGCACCCTGAATATTGGCGGCATGGCCTGGCGGCCCGGTAAAAAACAGTTAACCAAAGCGGTTTCATTAGATGATGATGATATTAACGCATTTCATGAGTTAAATAATCTTGGCGTCATACTGGATTTACGCGTCGTAGCGTCAGATCCCTCAATCAATATTATCGACAAAATAAACGAACAGTTAATCGCAAATTAAATAATAGCGCCTGTGTACATATGCTTTAACAGGCAGGGATGACGACACTTAAAAGGTGACAAATCATGGAAATAAGTACCCTACAAATCATTGCTATATTTCTTTTTTCCTGTATTGCCGGAATGGGCAGCGTGCTGGATGAATTTCAGACTCATCGCCCGTTAATTGCCTGTACGGTGATTGGTTTAATTCTCGGTGATTTAAAAACCGGAATAATACTCGGTGGTACGCTGGAATTGATAGCTCTCGGCTGGATGAACGTCGGCGCGGCGCAATCTCCAGATTCTGCACTCGCCAGCATAATCTCCGCCATTCTGGTTATCGTTGGTCAGCAAAGCATCGCCACCGGAATCGCCATCGCGTTGCCTGTGGCTGCGGCAGGCCAGGTGCTGACGGTGTTTGCCCGTACCATCACAGTAGTGTTCCAGCACGCGGCGGATAAAGCAGCAGAAGAGGCGCGGTTTCGCACTCTCGATATTCTGCATGTCTCCGCGCTTGGCGTGCAGGCGCTGCGCGTTGCTATTCCGGCACTGATTGTCTCGCTGTTCGTCAGCGCCGATATGGTCAGCAATATGTTAAACGCCATTCCCGAATTTGTGACCCGAGGACTACAGATTGCTGGCGGTTTTATCGTGGTGGTCGGTTACGCCATGGTGCTACGTATGATGGGCGTGAAATATTTGATGCCTTTCTTTTTCCTCGGTTTCCTCGCAGGTGGCTACCTCGATCTCAGTCTGCTGGCGTTCGGTGGCGTCGGCGTGATCATGGCCCTGCTCTACATCCAGCTAAATCCACAGTGGCGTAAAGCTGAACCTCAACTCCAGGCCACCGCCTCCACCGCCCTTGACCAACTTGACGATTAACGGAGCCATCATGGAACAGAGAAAAATTACACGCAGCGATCTGGTGAGCATGTTTCTGCGCTCCAACCTGCAACAGGCGTCCTTTAACTTTGAACGTATTCACGGGCTGGGTTTTTGCTACGACATGATCCCCGCCATCAAGCGACTTTACCCATTAAAAGAGGATCAGGTTGCGGCGCTCAGGCGACACCTGGTGTTCTTCAATACCACGCCAGCCGTATGTGGCCCGGTCATCGGCGTCACTGCCGCCATGGAAGAGGCGCGGGCCAACGGCGCGGAAATTGATGACGGTACCATTAACGGCATCAAAGTCGGTCTGATGGGACCATTGGCAGGAGTTGGCGATCCACTGGTCTGGGGAACGCTGCGCCCGATTACCGCCGCGCTCGGCGCATCTCTGGCACTTTCGGGCAACATTCTCGGCCCGCTGCTGTTTTTCTTTATTTTCAATGCGGTGCGTCTGGCGATGAAGTGGTATGGCCTACAGCTCGGCTTTCGCAAAGGGGTGAATATCGTCAGCGATATGGGCGGGAATGTGCTGCAAAAACTCACCGAAGGCGCGTCGATTCTCGGACTGTTTGTGATGGGCGTGCTGGTGACCAAATGGACGTCAATCAACGTACCGTTGGTGGTTTCACAAACGCATGCCGCCGATGGCTCCACCGTCACCATGACCGTGCAGAACATTCTCGACCAACTTTGCCCTGGTTTGCTGGCGCTCGGTCTGACGCTACTGATGGTTCGTCTGCTCAACAAAAAAATTAACCCGGTATGGCTGATTTTCGCCCTGTTTGGCTTAGGGATTATCGGCAATGCGCTGGGCTTCCTGTCCTGATTCTTCGCCCCGGCACGACTGCCGGGGCCATCGCTCAACATGAGGTGGTTTATGAAAACAACAGCTCTGCGTCTTTATGGTAAACGTGATTTACGCCTGGAAACCTTTGATCTTCCTGAAATGCAGGAGGATGAAATCCTCGCGACGGTGGTCACCGACAGCCTGTGCCTCTCTTCCTGGAAAGAGGCCAATCTGGGTGAAAACCATAAAAAAGTACCCGACGATGTGGCGACCAACCCCATCATCATCGGCCACGAGTTTTGCGGCGATATTCTGGCCGTGGGTAAAAAGTGGCAGCACAAATTTCAGCCGGGCCAGCGCTATGTGATTCAGGCCAACCTGCAATTGCCGGATCGCCCGGACTGCCCCGGCTACTCCTTCCCGTGGGTGGGCGGTGAAGCCACACATGTGGTTATCCCAAATGAGGTTATGGAACAAGATTGCCTGCTGGCATACGACGGCGAAACCTATTTTGAAGGCTCGCTGGTTGAACCGCTTTCCTGCGTGATTGGCGCGTTCAACGCCAACTATCATCTTCAGGAAGGTAGTTATAACCACACGATGGGGATTCGCCCGCAAGGGCGCACGCTGATCCTCGGCGGCACCGGACCAATGGGACTGTTGGCGATTGATTATGCGCTGCATGGACCCGTTAACCCGTCGCTGCTCGTCATTACCGATACCGACAACGACAAATTGAGTTATGCGCGCAAGCACTATCCATCAGAACCGCAAACACTGATTCATTATCTCAATGCCGCCGATGCAGCATTTGATACGTTAATGGCGCTGAGTGGCGGTCACGGCTTCGATGATATTTTCGTCTTTGTGCCTAATGAAGGACTGGTGACTCTCGCCTCTTCCTTGCTGGCGACAGATGGTTGTCTGAATTTCTTCGCCGGACCGCAGGATAAGCACTTCAGCGCGCCAATTAATTTCTACGATGTGCATTATGCATTTACCCACTACGTGGGCACGTCAGGCGGCAATACCGACGACATGCGCGCAGCGGTCAAATTGATTGAAGAGAAAAAAGTGCAGGCCGCAAAAGTGGTAACACATATTCTTGGGCTGAATGCCGCGGGCGAAACCACGCTTGAATTGCCTGCCGTCGGCGGCGGCAAAAAGCTGGTGTATACCGGGAAATACCTGCCGCTTATGTCACTCACGCAGATTCAGGATCAAGCACTGGCGGCAATTCTGGCGCGTCATCAGGGGATCTGGTCCGGTGAGGCGGAGCAATATCTGCTCACTCATGCAGAGGCAATTTCCCATGATTAATCGCGATACTCAACTCTGCATGTCGCTGGCCGGCCGCCCCGGTAACTTCGGCACGCGTTTTCACAATTATCTTTATGAAAAGCTGGGGCTGAATTTCATCTATAAAGCGTTCACCACCCAGGATATTGCAGCGGCGGTGAAAGGGGTTCGCGCGTTGGGTATTCGCGGTTGCGCTGTGTCGATGCCGTTTAAAGAAAGCTGCATGCCTTTTCTCGACGCGATCGATCCGTCGGCGAAGGTCATTGATTCCGTGAATACCATCGTGAATGACGACGGCAGGCTGACCGGGTTTAACACCGACTATATCGCGGTGAAAAGCCTGATTACCCACCACCAGCTCAATACCACCACGCGAGTGATGATTCGCGGCAGTGGCGGCATGGGCAAAGCGGTGATTGCCGCCTTTCGCGACGCGGGGTTTACGGATGTTATCATTGCCGCCCGCAACCGCGAGAGCGGCCCGGCGCTGGCGAAGCAGTATGGGTTTCAGTGGCAACCGCAGCCGGAAGGCATCGCCTGCGACATTCTGGTCAACGTGACGCCCGTTGGCATGAGCGGCGGTAAAGAGAGCCATGAGCTGGCCTTCAGCGAAGCGATGGTCTCAACGGCAAGCGTCGTTTTTGATGTCGTGGCCTTGCCGCCGGAAACGCCGCTCATTCGCCTGGCGCAACGGCTTGATAAGCAGACGATTAGCGGTGCGGAGGTGATTGCTTTACAGGCCGTCGAGCAGTTCGCAATGTATACCGGCGTACGGCCTGATGCGCAACTGATTGCTGAGGCGGCACAATTTGCACGAGAAGGATAAGAAACATCAGCGCCTTGTTTGCCACGCCAGAAGCAATGCGCAACATCGTGAGCCATGTCAGTAAGCGGTTAAAATCACAGTGGTAGCATGGCTCCCGTGATTTCTTACTAACCGGAGAAGTAATGGAACTGCTTTTATTGAGTAACTCGACGCTGCCGGGTAAAGCCTGGCTGGAACACGCGCTGCCGCTGATTGCTGAACAGTTGCAGGGTCGCCGTTCTGCGGTATTTATTCCTTTCGCTGGCGTAACGCAGACCTGGGATGATTACACAGCGAAAACGGCTGCGGTTCTCGCTCCGCTGGGTGTTTCTGTCACCGGTATTCATAGCGTTGTCGATCCCGTTGCCGCGATTGAAAATGCTGAGATCGTGATTGTCGGCGGCGGTAATACTTTCCAGTTGCTGAAACAGTGCCGCGAGCGCGGGCTGCTGGCACCAATTACTGACGTGGTGAAACGTGGCGCGCTGTATATTGGCTGGAGCGCAGGCGCTAACCTTGCTTGCCCAACCATTCGTACCACCAACGATATGCCGATTGTCGATCCACAAGGTTTCGATGCGCTGAATCTGTTCCCGTTGCAAATCAACCCGCACTTCACCAACGCGCTGCCGGAAGGCCATAAAGGTGAAACCCGTGAACAGCGTATTCGCGAACTGCTGGTCGTCGCGCCAGAACTCACAATTATTGGTCTACCGGAAGGTAACTGGATCACAGTGAGTAAAGGTCACGCAACGCTGGGTGGCCCGAACACCACTTATGTGTTTAAGGCTGGTGAAGAAGCGGTGCCGCTGGAAGCGGGTCACCGTTTTTAAATGAATTGCCGGGGGCAACGCCGCCCGGCATCCCGTGCACGGTATTAATACTCGTCCCGTCCTTCATCTTCATCAGGCTGTTCCAGCACACTGTAAGCGACTGAACAAAACAGCGAGTTCAGGCGCTGCATATCTCCCAGTAAGCCTAAATGTAGCGAACTGGTTTCAATACTCTGCACGTTTTGCTGGTGCAGGCGATCGACGTGGGCGTGAGAATAGCGGCGATTAAGAATGCGAAAACGATGTTTGCTGCGGCGCAAACGACGGGCGCTGGTAACATCGCCAGAGAAGAAAACCGACATTGCCAGTTTTAAATTACTGAGCAATTGCTCATAGAGCGCATCCAGTTCCTTCAAGCCATCAAGCGAAAATGCTCGCCTTGCAGCCAGCGATTTGTCGGCAATTTCGCTGCCCATGCGCTCGACGATATCGGAGGCCTGCTCAAGGTTAAGCGACATTTCGATGATCTCCGCCCAGCGACGCGACTCTTCCTCCGCCAGCTCTTCTTTTGGCATTCGCGCCAGATACAGCTTAATGGCGGTGTAGAGAACGTTGATATCATCTGCCAGCTTACGCAGCTCTTTCTCCTGCCGTGGCTCGCCGTGCATCACTTTATTCAACCCTTCCATCATCTGTTCCATGGCGTCGCCAATGCGCAGGGTTTCGCGCGCGGCGTTCGCCAGAGCAAGCGTGGGCGTATCCAGCGCGCTGACATCCAGATGTTTAGGCCGTAGCTGGGTATCCAGTTCCGGTTCATCGCGAATAATCGTTTTGCAAAACCGTGCCATCGGGTCAACGAATGGCAGCATGACCAGGCAGCGTACAAGGTTGTAGAAGACGTGGAAATAGATCACCAGTTCCGCTTTTGGCAATGACAACTTCCCCATTGTCTCTGCCAGCAAATGAACAAACAGTAGGATAATCAGGCTACCCACCAGCTTAAACAGCAGACTACCCAGCGCGACACGGCGGGCTGCGGCATTGGCGGCACTGTTGTTGAGCATCGCCAGCAGGCCGGAACCGAGGTTAGCACCAATCACCAGACAGAGCGCCACGGGGAAGGAGATAATGCCTGCAGCGGTCAGAGTCGCGGTCAGCAGTACAGCAGCAAGGCTGGAGTAGCTGATAATGGCGAACATCGCGCCAATCAGCGCATCCAGCAGAATATCGCCGGTCAGCGAGGCAAAGATCACCTGAACGCCGTTTGCCTGGGTGATCGGCGTTACGGCCTGCACAATCAACTCCAACGCCAGCAAAATCAACCCAAGACCAATACCGACGCGGCCCAGTTGCCCGGCGCGTGACTGTTTGCGTCCGAGGAAAAAAATCACGCCGATAAAAATAAGTAATGGTGACAGCCAGGATAAGTCGAAGGTGAGAATACGCGCCATTAGCGCCGTCCCGACATCTGCACCCAGCACAATCACCAGAGCCGGTGCGAGGGCTACCAGATCCTGAGCGACAAACGAGGTCACCAGCATGGTGGTGGCATTACTGCTCTGCACCAGTGCGGTAACGCCTATCCCCGCGCAAAAGGCGAGCGGCTTCTTTTCGACGCTCCGGCTAAGGACAGTACGCAGACGCGCGCCGAAGACGCGCATTACGCCTGTTCGAACAATATGAGTCCCCCAGACCAGCAGGGCGACGGCAGAAAGCAGGTGAAGCAAAGTTAGCACGGAATCAGGTTCTCCTTTTTGTTATGCATTTTCCTGTTAAGATTTTTCTAATCATGTTGTTTTTATCCAGGCATTTCTCTTGTATGTGCTTTCAGTATAAGAGATTTATACAAGAAAGTATTTAAAAAGGCATTTATATAAAAATCCACCTGTACCTGTTGTTATTTTTGTCACACTTTCCCCTGTCGTTTACACCAGATAATCGTTGTCACTTTTGTGACCTCTGAGAAGATAAACAACGAAATATTTAAGACCAGATTCTGTGAATGAAAATAATTAAGTAACAACGGTATTACGGAGATTGAACAGCTTACGGTAGCAAAACGCATAAATTCCTGAATCGCCAAAAAAGAGAAACTAAACATTTTTTGTTTTAAAAAATATTGCGCAGAAAAGAATAAAGAGAACAATAATACTATTTGTAGCGTAACTGTGGCGACTGCATAAGCGTAAAAACCACCTTCGACGCCGATAGCCTTAAGTAAAGAAAGTGAATGAACGATATCGGAATAAAAAGGGATACGACCATTACCAACCGAGTAGAACAGATATGTGGCTATGGCGATAACATCCATGACACCCCAAAAAAGAAGAATGTATTTTTTATATTGACGTTGCATAAAGTAAATCCTTTTTACGAAAACAAATATTACCAGAAATTATTATAATTGCGGGCGTTTTTGGATTAACACTCCACCCGTATTTTTTAAACCTCTGTCAGCCATACCTGCACTAAATAAGACATCGATACGCCCTTTACTTTTATCGTGATACAGAATACTGCATGAGATACACCTTATACCCTCTTTGGATTTACGAAAATCTAACCAAAAACGACCATCATAAAATACCCACTCCACACCTGTTTTTATATTAATTATCCAATCATTATAACCTGTTGGTTTTTTTCCTAATAGTTCAGTAACTTCGGACTCTGAACATCCTTCGAAAGCAAAAAAATCTATTTCATCGATTTTTATCATGTTCAATAATCCATTATTTATGACATTAAAAACCGGGGCAAATACCCCGGTGTTATCACTTACTCGGCATCATACCCCAGATTCGGTGCCAGCCAGCGCTCAACATCTGAGACGCTCATACCTTTACGGCGGGCATAGTCTTCAACCTGATCGCGCTGGATTTGCGCCACCGCGTAATACTTGCTGTCCGGGTGGCTGAAGTACCAACCCGAAACCGATGCACCAGGCCACATGGCGAAAGATTCTGTGAGTTTCATGCCAGTGTGTTTTTCCACTTCCAGCAGCTCCCAGATGGTGGCTTTTTCCGTATGTTCCGGGCAGGCCGGATAGCCCGGTGCCGGACGGATGCCCTGGTAGTTTTCGCGGATCAGTTCTTCGTTGCTGAGGTTCTCGTTCGGCGCATAGCCCCAGTAGACTTTACGCACACGCTCATGGAGATACTCCGCAAAGGCTTCGGCTAAACGGTCGGCAAGCGCTTTCACCATGATTTTGTTGTAATCATCGTGCTGCGCTTCAAAGGCATCAGCCAGTGCGTCCTCTTCCAGCCCGCCAGTCACGGCAAATGCGCCGATGTAATCTGCTTTACCAGAAAGCTTCGGCGCAACGAAGTCAGCGAGACAGTAGTTAGCGAAGCCGGTTTTTTCGGTCTGTTGACGCAGATGGTGGCTGACGTTGATCACATGGGTGCGCGTTTCGTCACGGTAGATTTCAATGTCATCGCCCACACGGTTTGCCGGGAACAGCCCCACCACGCCACGCGGATTCAGCGTTTTTTCGGCACTTAATTTATCCAGCATGTCATTGGCGTCTTTAAACAGACGCTGCGCCTCAACGCCCACCACTTCATCTTCCAGAATGCGCGGATACTTCCCGGCCAGCGACCAGGTCATAAAGAACGGTGTCCAGTCGATGTAATTACGCAGCGTTTCGATGCTGGCTTCGACTTCCTGCACGCCGAGACGGTGCGCCACCGGCGGCGTGTAAGCCTGCCAGTCAAAAGCGAAATCGTTATCGCGCGCCGCTTCCAGCGTGACCGGTGGTGTGCGTGGTTTCTTGCGCCCGTGCTGAATACGCACGGTTTCGTACTCCTTGCGGGTACGAGCGACAAAGTCATCACGCTGAGTGTCGGAAAGCAGCGCCGCTACCACACCAACGGTGCGCGAGGCATTCTGCACATACACCGTCGGGCCGCTGTAGTTCTGCTCGATTTTCACCGCCGTGTGCGCTTTTGAGGTCGTCGCGCCGCCAATCAATAACGGAATAGTGAAGCCCTGACGCTCCATCTCTTTCGCCACGTTAACCATCTCGTCCAGCGACGGCGTGATAAGCCCCGAAAGTCCAATCAGATCAGCATTCACTTCTTTAGCGGTACGGAGAATTTTTTCCGCAGGCACCATAACGCCGAGATCGACAATTTCGTAGTTGTTACATTGCAGCACCACACCAACGATATTTTTACCGATGTCGTGGACGTCGCCCTTCACGGTGGCGATCACCATCTTGCCGTTGGTTTTGCCCTGCTCTTTGCTGGCTTCAATAAACGGTTCGAGGTAGGCCACCGCCTGCTTCATCACACGCGCCGATTTCACCACCTGTGGCAGGAACATTTTCCCTTCGCCAAACAGATCGCCGACCACGTTCATGCCGTCCATCAACGGGCCTTCAATCACTTCAATCGGGCGCGTAGCCTGCTGGCGGGCTTCTTCGGTATCCTGCTCGATAAACTCGGTAATGCCTTTGACCAGCGAGTATTCCAGACGTTTATTCACTTCCCACGAGCGCCACTCCGCCTGCTGGGCGTTAGCGATGTCGTCGGTTTTGCTGCCGCGATATTTCTCGGCAAGCTCCAGTAAACGCTCAGTGCCATCGTCGCGACGGTTAAGAATCACATCTTCCACCGCGTCGCGCAGTTCAGCGGGTAGGTCGTCGTAAATCGCCAGCTGCCCGGCGTTGACGATCCCCATATCCATGCCATTGCGAATAGCGTAGTAGAGGAACACCGCGTGAATGGCTTCGCGCACCGGATCGTTGCCACGGAATGAGAAAGAAACGTTAGATACGCCGCCGGAAATCAGCGCGTGCGGCAGTTCGCGTTTGATGTCTTCACACGCGCCGATAAAGTCCTGTGCGTAGTTGTTGTGCTCTTCAATGCCAGTGGCGACCGCGAAGATGTTCGGGTCGAAGATGATATCTTCTGGCGGGAAGCCAACCTCTTCGGTGAGGATTTTGTACGCCCGACGGCAAATCTCGATTTTCCGTGCGCGGGTATCGGCCTGCCCCTGTTCGTCAAAGGCCATTACCACAACTGCCGCACCGTAACGACGCAACAATTTCGCGTGATGGATAAAAGAGTCGACGCCTTCTTTCATCGAAATAGAGTTAACAATGCCTTTGCCCTGGATACACTTCAGACCTTTTTCAATGACATCCCATTTTGAGGAGTCGATCATAATCGGCACGCGAGCGATATCCGGTTCACCGGCAATCAGATTGAGAAAACGCACCATCGCCGCTTCGGCGTCGAGCATCCCTTCATCCATATTGATATCGATAATCTGCGCGCCGTTTTCCACCTGCTGGCGGGCCACATCCAGTGCCTCGCTGTATTTCTCTTCTTTGATCAGGCGCTTGAACTTAGCGGAACCGGTGACGTTGGTGCGTTCACCCACGTTCACAAACAGGCTATCGTCGCCAATGTTCAGCGGCTCCAGGCCGGACAAACGGCAGGCTACGGGGATTTCCGGCAGTTTGCGCGGCGCTAATCCTTCTACAGCACGACTCATCGCTGCAATATGTTGTGGCGTGGTGCCACAGCAGCCGCCGACAATATTGAGAAAGCCCGCTTGTGCCCATTCACGTATTTGTTTTGCCATCGTGTCGGCGTCGAGATCGTACTCACCAAAGGCGTTGGGTAGCCCGGCGTTCGGGTGCGCTGTGACGTAGCATTCCGCAATCCGTGATAATTCCTGCACGTACTGGCGCAGTTCGTCTGGCCCCAGCGCACAGTTAAGGCCGAAAGTCAGCGCTTCGGCGTGGCGCAAAGAGTTATAAAACGCTTCGGTGGTCTGCCCGGAGAGCGTGCGCCCGGAGGCGTCGGTGATGGTGCCGGAGATCATAATCGGCAGCTCAACGCCCAGCGCTTCAAACTCCGTTTTCACCGCAAAGACCGCCGCTTTGGCGTTAAGGGTGTCGAAAACGGTTTCAATCAGGATCAGATCCGCACCACCTTCCACCAGCGCTTTGGTGGATTCGCGATAGGCTGCCACCAGCTGGTCAAAAGTGATGTTGCGGAATGCCGGATCGTTGACGTCCGGAGAAATAGACGCCGTGCGGTTGGTCGGGCCGAGAACACCGGCAACGTAGCGCGGTTTCTCCGGCGTGCGCGCGGTCCACTCATCAGCACAGGCGCGCGCCAGTTTCGCCGCCGCAAAGTTGATTTCCGCCGACAGGGATTCCATCTGGTAATCCGCCATCGCAATGGTTGTGGAGTTGAAGGTGTTGGTTTCGATGATATCCGCGCCCGCTTCAAAGTAGGCGTTGTGGATAGCGGCGATCACTTCCGGTTTACTGAGTACCAGCAGGTCGTTGTTGCCTTTGAGGTCGCATGGCCAGTCGGCAAAGCGTTCACCACGAAAATCGGCTTCGTTCAGTCGATAGCTCTGGATCATGGTGCCCATACCGCCGTCCAGCACCAGAATACGTTCATTTAACTGCGCACGCAGTTGTTCCACTTTGCTGCTCACACTTGCTCCCGACACGCTCAACCCAGATTTAATAAAAATTCAACAAACCATACTGGCATAAACGCATCTGTGGTAAAAGCGACCACCACGCAACATGAGATTTGTTCAACATTAACTCATCGGATCAGTTCAGCAACTATTGCATTAGCTAACAATAAAAATGAAAATGATTTCCACGATACAGAAAAAGGAGACTGTCATGGTCGCACCCATTCCCGCGAAACGCGGCAGAAAACCCGCCGTTGCCACCGCACCAGCGACTGGACAGGTTCAGTCTTTAACGCGTGGCCTGAAATTACTGGAGTGGATTGCCGAATCCAATGGCAGTGTGGCACTCACGGAGCTGGCGCAACAAGCCGGGTTACCCAATTCCACGACCCACCGCCTGCTAACCACGATGCAACAGCAGGGTTTCGTGCGTCAGGTTGGCGAACTGGGACACTGGGCAATCGGCGCACATGCCTTTATGGTCGGCAGCAGCTTTCTTCAGAGTCGTAATCTGTTAGCCATTGTCCATCCTATTCTGCGCAATCTGATGGAAGAGTCTGGCGAAACGGTCAATATGGCGGTGCTTGATCAAAGCGATCATGAAGCGATTATTATCGACCAGGTACAGTGTACCCACCTGATGCGAATGTCCGCGCCTATCGGCGGTAAATTACCTATGCACGCTTCCGGTGCGGGTAAAGCCTTTTTAGCCCAACTGAGCGAAGAACAGGTGACGAAGCTGCTGCACCGCAAAGGGTTACATGCCTATACCCACGCAACGCTGGTGTCTCCTGTGCATTTAAAAGAAGATCTCGCCCAAACGCGCAAACGGGGTTATTCATTTGACGATGAGGAACATGCGCTGGGGCTACGTTGCCTTGCAGCGTGTATTTTCGATGAGCACCGTGAACCGTTTGCCGCAATTTCTATTTCCGGACCGATTTCACGTATTACCGATGACCGTGTGACCGAGTTTGGCGCGATGGTGATTAAAGCGGCGAAGGAAGTGACGCTGGCGTACGGTGGAATGCGCTGACTTTTTCTGGCGGGCAGAGGCAATATTCTGCCCGTCATACCTGAGTGGCAATAGAATAAGGGTATCTGTTAATCGCATTGACGCCAAAATAACTTAATGTCATACACTTCACACACTTTTATTAACTCAGTATTATTTTTAAACATCAAACCACTTAATTATTAACAAAATCGCAAGATCTCATTCCACCGAAACTTTTACGGCTGCATTATGAGATTGAGCGATTTATGATATTTCTTTACTTGTAATCATATTAAATTTTTTCACTGTTCTGATAGTTAAAATTCAAGACATCAATAAACAATGAGATATTTAAATGATTACTCGTATTCCTCGTAGTTCTTTCTCTGCAAATATTAATAATACAGCCCAGACAAATGAACACCAAACCCTGAGTGAATTGTTTTATAAAGAACTCGAGGATAAATTTTCTGGCAAGGAGCTGGCGACGCCTCTATTAAAAAGCTTCTCAGAGAACTGTAGACAAAATGGTCGTCATATCTTTAGTAACAAGGATTTTGTCATTAAGTTTTCCACGTCCGTCTTACAGACTGATAAAAAAGAAATTACGATAATTAATAAAAATGAAAACACGACACTCACTCAAACCATTGCTCCAATATTTGAAGAATACCTGATGGAAATTTTACCTCAACGCTCAGACGCTCTTGATAAACAAAAATTAAATCTAAAATCAGATAGAAAAGAAAAAGAATTTCCAAGAATTAAACTTAATGGTCAATGTTATTTTCCGGGGCGACCCCAAAACCGTATAGTATGCCGACACATTGCTGCACAATATATTAATGATATTTATCAGAATGTTGACTACAAACCCCATCAAGATGATTACTCTTCAGCTGAAAAATTTCTCACTCACTTCAACAAAAAATGCAAAAACCAGACTTTGGCGTTGATTTCCAGCCGTCCTGAGGGGCGTTGCGTTGCTGCCTGCGGTGATTTCGGGCTAGTTATGAAAGCATATTTTGACAAGATGGAATCAAATGGCATCAGTGTTATGGCAGCCATATTATTGGTGGATAACCATGCTTTGACGGTCCGGCTAAGAATAAAGAACACAACTGAAGGATGTACCCATTACGTGGTTTCGGTTTATGATCCAAATGTAACTAACGATAAAATAAGAATCATGAGCGAAAGTAAAGAGGATATTAAACACTATTCACTGATGGACTTTATGAATGTAGATTATAGCCTCCTGAAATGGTCAAATGATCATGTTATTAACCAATCTGTTGCAATAATTCCAGCACTTCCGAAAGAACAGCTATTGATGCTAAAAGGATCTGTGGATGAAATAACCCCTCCATTATCACCTGCAACGATGAATTTGCTAATGGCAATTGGTCAGAATCATCAACTTACGCAACTGATGACTCAACTCCAGAAAATGCCAGAACTACATAGAACAGAAATGTTGACTGCCTATAATAGTATTAACCTCCCCGGTTTATATTTGGCTATAAATTATGGTAATGCGGATATCGTTGAGACTATTTTCAATTCATTGTCAGAGCCAGGATATGAAGGGTTACTCTCGAAAAAAAATCTCATGCATATTCTGGAGGCAAAAGATAAAAATGGTTTTTCTGGATTATTTTTAGCGATATCACGTAAGGATAAAAATGTTGTAACCTCGATTCTGAACGCCTTACCTAAACTGGCCGCAACACATCATTTAGATAACGAACAAGTGTATAAATTCCTGAGTGCCAAAAATAGAACGTCCAGCCATGTTTTATACCATGTTATGGCGAATGGTGATGCCGACATGCTGAAAGTTGTTTTGGACGCATTACCGTTGTTAATTCGCACATGTCATTTGACTAAAGAACAGGTACTCGATCTCCTGAAGGCAAAGGATTTTTATGGTTACCCGGGGCTATACCTGGCGATGCAAAATGGGCATAGCGATATCGTGAGAGTTATACTCGAAGCATTGCCCTGTCTGGCCCAGGAAATTAACATTTCCGCTTCTGATATTGTAGATCTTCTGACCGCCAAAAATCTTGCGCGCGACACGGGTTTGTTTATAGCCATGCAGCGCGGACATATGAACGTTATTAAGACTATTTTTAACGCATTACCCACTCTGTTTAATACGTTTAAATTCGATAAAAAAAATATGAAGCCCCTCCTCCTGGCAAATAATTCTAATGAATATCCCGGTTTGTTTTCAGCGATACAGCATAAACAACAAAACGTTGTAGAGACGGTTTATCTTGCTTTATCTGACCATGCACGCCTGTTTGGATTTACCGCTGAAGATATTATGGATTTTTGGCAACATAAAGCGCCACAAAAATACTCTGCCTTTGAGTTGGCTTTTGAATTGGGTCACCGGGTTATTGCTGAATTAATCCTTAATACGATAAATAAGATGGCTGAAAGCTTTGGCTTTACGGATAACCCTCGATACATTGCGGAGAAAAATTATATGGAAGCTTTACTCAAAAAAGCATCTCCCCATACCGTACGCTAAATCTTTGCCTGCGCCGATACGCATAAACATCTTCCACATGTCCTTCACGAATACGGTTTTGTAGTGCGCGCCAGTAATCAGCGCGGAACAGGTCGGCGTGCATCTCTTCAAAGAGTGGCCCAATGCGGGGGTCGGCGCATAGCCAGTGGCGAAACTCTTCCGGGAAAACATCGCCCGGCGAGACGCTGTACCACGGTTCGCTGGCAAGTTCGTCCTCCGGGTAGCGCGGCGGCGGGATGTCGCGGAAGTTCACTTCCGTCATGTAGCAAATTTCGTCGTAATCATAAAACACCACACGCCCGTGACGGGTGACACCGAAGTTTTTAAACAGCATGTCGCCAGGGAAAATGTTAGCAGCGGCAAGCTGGCGAATAGCGTTACCGTATTCTTCAATGGCATCGCGCAACTGCTGACCTTCCACTTGTTCCAGCCAGATATTGAGCGGCACCATCCGCCGCTCAATATAAAGATGGCGAATCACAATTTGTTCGCCGAGATCGGTGATTTTTTCCGCTGCTTCCTGGAGCAGTAATGCCATTAATGCCGGGGAAATATGCCGCTTCTCCAGCACAAAGTTTTCAAACTCCTGGGTGTCCGCCATTCGGCCCACGCGATCATGCTCTTTCACCAGTTGATAGCAGGCGCGAACGTGAGCGGCAGACATCTCTTTCTGCGGCGCGAACTTGTCTTTGATCACTTTGAATACCCGATCAAAGCCCGGCAGCGTAAACACCAGCATCACCATGCCACGAATACCCGGCGCTTCAATGAACTGCTCATTACAGCCCTGGAGATAAACGAGATATTCGCGGTAGCTTTCGGTTTTGGCGTGCTTCTGGCAGCCGATAGCCATATACAATTCAGCGGTGGTTTTACCTGGCAGAATTTCCCGTAGCCACTCGATCAGTGCTGCGGGCAGCGGCGCGTAAACCATAAAATAAGAACGCGCAAAGCCAAAAACAATGCTCGCTTCGGCGGTCGTCGTCAGGCAGGTATCAATAAATAACTCGCCGTCGTCCGTCTGGTGGATCGGCAGCAAAAATGGCAATGTGCCGGAAGGCGTGATCAGTTTGCCTACCAGCCAGGCGGCTTTATTGCGGTAAAACAGTTCGTTCGCCACCTGTAAATGACTTTCCGCGAGGTTGTCTGTCCCCAGCGTTTCCGTCAGATGGCGAACGATGTAATGAATGTCACGGCTTTTATTCTGCCAGCGCAGGCGCAGCGGCAGGTCGCTGATAACGCGCATCAGCAGAGATTCCCAGCCGTGATCGGGGTAAAAGTCTTTCGCCAGCGGGCGGGGAATGGTACGAAAGCGGCGCTCTGGCTGGGAGCTAAAGATAAAAAGCCGCTCGGGAGTAAGCGAGCGGTGGTCAAATAATCGACAGTACACGGAGTTAAAAAAGCTCTCCGCAATCTCGAAGCGCGGGTAATCCGGCAACAGCCGGGTGTAATGCTCTTTGACGCGCAGTAAAAATGCCGCGTCCGTGCTTTGGCCGTTGGTAATGCAGCGCAGTTGCTCCACGACCAGACCCACGTGATGATCGTAAAGATGGATACGGTTTTTCATCGCCTGCTGGACAGCGTGCCAGTCGGCTTGTTCGAAACGCTGCTGCGCCCCGGAAGTCACTTCGAGGAATCGACCATACTGAGCGTCGAAACCTTGCAAAATGGTTTGTGCAATCAGTAATTCCAGGCCACGCGGCATCGCCTCTCCTTAATTCGCCCCTCGCCTTACGGAAAGGGGCGTTGGTTGTTAGAACTGCGATTCTTCGGTGGAGCCGGTCAGCGCGGTGACTGAAGACGTGCCGCCCTGAATAATAGTCGTCACTTTATCGAAATAACCTGTACCCACTTCCTGCTGGTGAGAAACGAAGGTGTAACCATCTTTCGCGGCGGCGAATTCCGGTTGCTGCACTTTCTCAACGTAGTGCTTCATACCTTCGCCCTGGGCATAGGCGTTTGCCAGGTCAAACATGTTGAACCACATGCTGTGGATACCTGCCAGGGTGATGAACTGGAACTTGTAGCCCATATCCGACAGCTGCTGCTGGAAGCTGGCAATAGTTTTGTCGTCGAGGTTTTTCTGCCAGTTGAACGACGGCGAGCAGTTATAAGCCAGCAGTTTGCCCGGATATTTCGCGTGGATGGCTTGTGCAAAGCGACGCGCCAGTTCCAGATCCGGCGTGGAGGTTTCACACCATACCAGGTCAGCATATGGTGCATACGCCAGGCCACGGCTGATCGCTTGTTCAATACCTGCATGAGTACGGAAGAAGCCTTCGCTGGTACGCTCGCCGGTAATAAATTCGCTGTCATATGGGTCGCAATCGGAGGTAATCAGATCCGCCGCATCGGCATCGGTACGAGCAACCAGCAGGGTTGGAACGCCTGTCACGTCAGCTGCCAGACGCGCCGCGACCAGTTTCTGAATAGCTTCCTGAGTTGGCACTAAAACTTTGCCGCCCATGTGACCGCATTTCTTCACTGATGCCAGCTGATCTTCGAAGTGAACTGCCGCTGCACCGGCTTCAATCATCGCTTTCATCAGTTCAAAGGCATTCAGGACACCGCCAAAACCGGCTTCCGCATCAGCAACGATCGGCAGGAAGTAATCGACATAGCGCGGATCGCCCGGCTCAATGCCCGCGGACCATTGGATCTGATCCGCACGGCGGAAAGTATTGTTGATCCGCTCCACCACAGCTGGCACCGAGTTTGCCGGATAGAGCGACTGATCCGGATACATGCTGGCCGCCAGGTTAGCGTCCGCCGCTACCTGCCATCCCGACAGATAGACTGCTTCAATACCCGCTTTCGCCTGTTGCAGCGCCTGACCGCCAGTCAGTGCACCGAGGCTGTTGATGTAGCCTTTTTTCGACTCGCCGTGCAGCAGACGCCACATTTTCGCCGCGCCCAGTTGCGCCAGCGTGCATTCAGGATTGACTGAACCGCGTAATTTCACCACATCTTCCGCGCTGTAAGGGCGAGTAATGCCTTCCCAACGCGGTTGAGTCCACTCTTTCTGTAATTCTTCAATTTGTTGTGTACGGGTTTTCATGTGCAGATGCTCCATAGTTATGTGGTGGTTTACGCTAACAGGCGGTAGCCTGGCAGGGTCAGGAAATCAATTAACTCATCGGAAGTGGTGATCTGTTCCATCAAGCGTGCGGCATCGTCAAAACGCCCCCAAGAGAAACGTTCTTCGCCCAGTTCGCTGGCAATGACTTTCATCTCTTCGCCCAGCATCTGGCGGAACAAGGCTTTGGTCACCGGTTTGCCATTGCTCAACGTTTTTTGATGATGGATCCACTGCCAGATCGAGGTACGGGAAATTTCAGCCGTCGCCGCATCTTCCATCAGGCCATAAATCGGCACACAGCCGTTGCCAGAGATCCATGCTTCGATGTACTGCACAGCCACGCGAATGTTGGCGCGCATACCTTCTTCGGTGCGTTCACCATCACAAGGTGCCAGCAGCTGATCGGCAGTAATCGGTGCGTCTTGTTCGCGCATCACTTCAAGCTGATTTTTACGGGAGCCGAGAATGTCGTTGAATACCGCCATTGCCGTATCCGCAAGGCCTGGGTGGGCAATCCATGTGCCATCGTGACCGTTATTAGCTTCCAGCGATTTATCCGCTTTTACTTTGTTGAGCACCTGGTTATTGCGCTCTTCATCTTTGCTCGGAATAAACGCTGCCATGCCGCCCATAGCAAAAGCACCGCGTTTATGGCAGGTTTTAATCAGCAGGCGTGAGTAGGCATTAAGGAACGGTTTATCCATCGTCACTGCCTGTCTGTCTGGCAGGACGCGATCGGGATAGTTTTTCAATGTTTTGATATAGCTGAAGATGTAATCCCAACGACCGCAGTTCAGACCAACAATATGGTCACGCAGCGCGTGAAGGATTTCATCCATCTGGAACACGGCGGGCAGCGTTTCAATCAGCAACGTCGCCTTGATGGTGCCGCGCGGCAGATTAAAGCGATCTTCTGCATAGCTGAAGACTTCGCTCCACCAGGCCGCTTCCTGCCAGGACTGGGTTTTCGGCAGATAGAAATAGGGACCGCTGCCCTTTGCCAACAGTGCCTGATAGTTGTGGAAGAAATAGAGCGCAAAATCAAACAGGCTACCGGGGATTGCCTCACCACGCCAGGTGACATGTTTTTCCGGCAAGTGCAGACCGCGTACCCGACAAATCAAAACCGCTGGATTGGGCTTGAGCTGGTAAATTTTGCCTGCTTCATTGGTATAGCTGATGGTGCCGTTAACTGCATCACGCAGGTTAATTTGCCCGTCGATCACTTTGTTCCAGTCCGGGGCCAGTGAATCTTCGAAATCGGCCATAAAGACTTTCACATTGGCGTTGAGCGCGTTGATCACCATCTTGCGCTCAACCGGGCCGGTAATCTCTACCCGACGATCTTCTAAGTCCGCAGGAATCCCGCGAATTTTCCAGTCAGCATCACGAATGGAAGCTGTTTCCGAAATAAAATCAGGCAACGTTCCGTTATCAATATCTTGCTGCTGCTGAATGCGCGCTGCCAGAAGTTTATTGCGTTGTGGCGTAAAATGCGTCACCAGCTCAGTCAGAAATTCTACCGCTTCGGCAGTAAGAATTTGCTTCTCCTGCTCGCCATACGGCCTTGTGAAAGCCAGTTCATCGGTTGTTGTTGCCTGTTCAGTCATCGTGCAGCTCCTCGTCATGGATCCGAAAATTTCCCCACTGTGAACGAAGGATCGTTGTGCGCTTTTCGTTCAGCACAACTAAGACTACTCATTTAAAATGCAAAATCAAAAACAATTTCCATTTTAATTAAAAATACTTGATAACTTATTGATAACAATATGAATAAAATTTATTCACCTGATGAGGTGTGTTTCGGAAATAAAAAAGGCACCCGAAGGTGCCTGAGGTAAGGTGCTGAATCGCTTAACGATCGACTATCACAGAAGATTAATCCAGCGTTGGATTCATGTGCCGTAGATCATATGGCGTGATCTGGTAGACGTAATAGTTGAGCCAGTTGGTAAACAGCAAATTACCGTGACTACGCCAGCTCGCTCGCGGTGTATTTTGCGGATCATTATGTGGAAAATAGTTATACGGTACATCCGGGTCCAGTCCGGCTTCCACATCGCGGAAAAATTCCTGCGCCAGCGTTTGCGCATCATATTCGGGATGGCCCGTCACAAAGGCAATGCGCTTATCTTTGCTGGCAAACAGATAGGCATCCCCTTCTTCCGTCTCTGCCAGAATTTCCAGATCGGTATAATCACGAATCAACGCTGCCGGAAAGTCAGCATAGCGCGAATGTGGTGCCAGGAATGAATCATCAAAGCCACGCGTCAGAAGCGCATGAGGATGGAGAATATGATGCTCGTAAACGCCAGAGAGTTTGTCGGTGCGGGTTTGCTTAGGAATGCCGTAGAGGATATTGAGCGCGGCCTGGACCGCCCAACAGACAAACAGCGTCGAGGTGACGTGATCTTTCGACCACTCCAGCACCTGTTTGATCTGCGGCCAGTAAGCGACATCATTAAACTCCACCAGGCCCAGCGGCGCGCCGGTAACTATCAGACCGTCAAAGTTTTGTTCCTGAATATCTTCAAAGTTACAGTAGAAGTTATTCAGATGCTCTGCGGGCGTGTTGCGCGATTCACGGGAATCGATGCGCAACAGCTGAATATCGACCTGCAAAGGTGAGTTTGAAAGCAGGCGCAGAAACTGATTTTCAGTTTCGATCTTCTTCGGCATCAGGTTAAGGATAAGCACCTTTAGCGGACGAATTTCCTGACCAGACGCGCGAGAAGTTGTCATCACAAAGACGTTTTCTTCACGCAAGAAATTGACGGCGGGTAGCTCGTCCGGCACACGAATCGGCATAACCTGATTACCTCACTACATACGCTTATACGTTTAGACATCCAGATAGCTGAAGATAACCAGAAAATTTGCCAATGTCGAGCCTGCATGTTGAAGGTGAGAAAGTTTCAAGGAAAAGACTACGTTAGAATATAAGAATGACTAAAAGGAGAGAAAATGGTTATTAGTATTCGCCGCTCACGGCATGAGGAAGGGGAGGAACTCGTTGCGATTTGGTGTCGTTCTGTCGATGCCACTCACGATTTTTTATCAGCAGAGTATCGGGCCGAGCTGGAAGAGCTGGTGCGTTCCTTCCTGCCGGAAGCGCCGTTGTGGGTCGCGGTTAATGAGCGGGATCGGCCGGTTGGGTTTATGTTGTTAAGTGGGCAGCATATGGATGCACTTTTTGTCGATCCTGATGCGCGCGGTTGTGGCGTGGGCCGGATGCTGGTGGAACATGCGCTCTCGATGGCACCGGAACTGACAACCAATGTTAATGAGCAAAATAAGCAGGCTGTTGGGTTCTATAAGAAGATGGGTTTTAAGGTTACGGGACGCTCTGAGGTGGACGATTTGGGGAAACCGTATCCGTTGCTGAATCTGGCGTATGTGGGGGAATAAGCTGCCCCTGCCGTGCCTGCCCAGGCTGGAGAAGACGCGCCAGCGTCGCACCCGGCATTTTTTTCACCAACGCAAAAAGGCCATCCTGACGGATGGCCTTTCGCTTAATTTGATGCCTGGCAGTTCCCTACTCTCGCATGGGGAGACCCCACACTACCATCGGCGCTACGG
>OATE01000068.1_pt1 | contig 78675 bp, 58 predicted proteins | sample 1475901 | NCBI WGS metagenome assembly OATE01 (sample SAMEA2579944, study PRJEB22360) | human gut metagenome | reverse complement strand
TGCGGCAGCTCCTGCGAAACAGGAAGCGGCAGCGCCGGCTCCGGCAGCAAAAGCTGAAGCTCCAGCAGCAGCTCCGGCTGCGAAAGCCGAAGGCAAATCTGAATTTGCTGAAAACGACGCTTACGTTCACGCGACTCCGCTGATCCGCCGTCTGGCACGCGAGTTTGGCGTTAACCTGGCGAAAGTGAAGGGCACTGGCCGTAAAGGTCGTATCCTGCGCGAAGACGTTCAGGCTTACGTGAAAGAAGCTATCAAACGTGCAGAAGCAGCTCCGGCGGCAACTGGCGGCGGTATCCCAGGCATGCTGCCGTGGCCGAAGGTGGACTTCAGCAAGTTTGGTGAAATCGAAGAAGTGGAACTGGGCCGTATCCAGAAAATTTCTGGTGCGAACCTGAGCCGTAACTGGGTGATGATCCCGCATGTTACTCACTTCGACAAGACCGATATCACCGAGCTGGAAGCGTTCCGTAAACAGCAGAACGAAGAAGCGGCGAAACGTAAGCTGGATGTGAAGATCACCCCGGTTGTCTTCATCATGAAAGCGGTTGCTGCAGCTCTTGAGCAGATGCCTCGCTTCAACAGTTCGCTGTCGGAAGACGGTCAGCGTCTGACCCTGAAGAAATACATCAACATCGGTGTGGCGGTGGATACCCCGAACGGTCTGGTTGTTCCGGTATTCAAAGACGTCAACAAGAAAGGCATCATCGAGCTGTCTCGCGAGCTGATGACTATTTCCAAGAAAGCGCGTGACGGTAAGCTGACTGCGGGCGAAATGCAGGGCGGTTGCTTCACCATCTCCAGCATCGGCGGCCTGGGTACTACCCACTTCGCGCCGATTGTGAACGCGCCGGAAGTGGCTATCCTTGGCGTTTCCAAGTCCGCGATGGAGCCGGTGTGGAATGGTAAAGAGTTCGTGCCGCGTCTGATGCTGCCGATTTCTCTCTCCTTCGACCACCGCGTGATCGACGGTGCTGATGGTGCCCGTTTCATTACCATCATTAACAACACGCTGTCTGACATTCGCCGTCTGGTGATGTAAGTAAAAGAGCCGGCCCAACGGCCGGCTTTTTTCTGGTAATCTCATGAATGTATTGAGGTTATTAGCGAATAGACAAATCGGTTGCCGTTTGTTGTTTAAAAATTGTTAACAATTTTGTAAAATACCGACGGATAGAACGACCCGGTGGTGGTTAGGGTATTACTTCACATACCCTATGGATTTCTGGGTGCAGCAAGGTAGCAAGCGCCAGAATCCCCAGGAGCTTACATAAGTAAGTGACTGGGGGGAGGGCGTGAAGCTAACGCCGCTGCGGCCTGAAAGACGACGGGTATGACCGCCGGAGATAAATATATAGAGGTCATGATGAGTACTGAAATCAAAACTCAGGTCGTGGTACTTGGGGCAGGCCCCGCAGGTTACTCCGCTGCCTTCCGTTGCGCTGATTTAGGTCTGGAAACCGTAATCGTAGAACGTTACAACACCCTTGGCGGTGTTTGCCTGAACGTCGGCTGTATCCCTTCTAAAGCACTGCTGCACGTAGCAAAAGTCATCGAAGAAGCCAAAGCGCTGGCTGAACACGGTATCGTCTTCGGCGAACCGAAAACCGATATCGACAAGATTCGTACCTGGAAAGAGAAAGTGATCAATCAGCTGACCGGTGGTCTGGCTGGTATGGCGAAAGGCCGCAAAGTCAAAGTGGTCAACGGTCTGGGTAAATTCACCGGGGCTAACACCCTGGAAGTTGAAGGTGAGAACGGCAAAACCGTGATCAACTTCGACAACGCGATCATTGCAGCGGGTTCTCGCCCGATCCAACTGCCGTTTATTCCGCATGAAGATCCGCGTATCTGGGACTCCACTGACGCGCTGGAACTGAAAGAAGTACCAGAACGCCTGCTGGTAATGGGTGGCGGTATCATCGGTCTGGAGATGGGGACCGTATACCACGCGCTGGGTTCACAGATTGACGTGGTTGAAATGTTCGACCAGGTTATCCCGGCAGCTGACAAAGACATCGTTAAAGTCTTCACCAAGCGTATCAGCAAGAAATTCAACCTGATGCTGGAAACCAAAGTTACTGCCGTTGAAGCGAAAGAAGACGGCATTTATGTGACGATGGAAGGCAAAAAAGCACCCGCTGAACCGCAGCGTTACGACGCCGTGCTGGTAGCGATTGGTCGTGTGCCGAACGGTAAAAACCTCGACGCAGGCAAAGCTGGCGTGGAAGTTGACGACCGTGGTTTCATCCGCGTTGACAAACAGCTGCGTACTAACGTACCGCACATCTTTGCTATCGGCGATATCGTCGGTCAGCCGATGCTGGCACACAAAGGTGTTCACGAAGGTCACGTTGCTGCTGAAGTTATCGCCGGTAAGAAACACTACTTCGATCCGAAAGTTATCCCGTCCATCGCCTATACAGAACCAGAAGTTGCATGGGTGGGTCTGACCGAGAAAGAAGCGAAAGAGAAAGGCATCAGCTATGAAACCGCCACCTTCCCGTGGGCTGCTTCTGGTCGTGCTATCGCTTCCGACTGCGCAGACGGTATGACCAAGCTGATTTTCGACAAAGAATCTCACCGTGTGATCGGTGGTGCGATTGTCGGTACTAACGGCGGCGAGCTGCTGGGTGAAATCGGCCTGGCAATCGAAATGGGTTGTGATGCTGAAGACATCGCACTGACCATCCATGCGCACCCGACTCTGCACGAGTCTGTGGGCCTGGCGGCAGAAGTGTTCGAAGGTAGCATTACCGACCTGCCGAACCCGAAAGCGAAGAAGAAGTAATTCTTCGTTTGCCGGGACATCTGGCAATTAAAAAAGCGGCTAACCACGCCGCTTTTTTTACGTCTGTAATTTACCTTTCCAGTCGCCTTGCTCCGCGCTCAGAGAGACGTTCGCGTACTGCTGACCGTTGCTCGTTATTCAGCCTGACAGTATGGTTACTGTCGTTTAGACGTTGTGGGCGGCTCTCCTGAACTTTCTCCCGAAAAACCTGACGTTGTTCAGGTGATGCCGATTGTATACGCTGGCGGGCGTTATCACGTTGCTGTTGGTTCAGTGGGCGCTGCTGTACTTTTTCCTTAAACACCTGGCGCTGCTCAGGAGAGGCCGACTGATAACGCTGACGAGCGGCGTCCTTTTGTTGCTGGGTAAGTGGTTGGCGACGGCTGAACTCGCGGAAGTCGTCATAGCTCCCATAATGTTCCGCTTCATTAAATCGCTGTGCCGCAGCCTGACGTTGGGTATCTCGTGTAATGACTGGTGCGCTGTGTGTTCGTTGCTGAAACTGACTTGCTGCCGCCTGACGCTGGCTGTCGCGTGTTGGAGCAGGTAGCTGCGTGGCGCTCATTCCGCCGTTGACATCGGTTTGATGAAACCGCTTTGCCATATCCTGATCATGATAGGGCACACCATTACGGTAGTTTGGATTGTGCCGCCATGCCATATTCTTATCAGTAAGATGCTCACCGGTGATACGGTTGAAATTGTTGACGTCGATATTGATGTTGTCGCCGTTGTGTTGCCAGCCATTACCGTCACGATGACCGCCATCATGGTGGTAATAATCATCATCGTCATGATGATGATGGTCATGATCGTCATCGTCCCAGTCGATGCTGCTAAATAGTGCGTACGTGGTAGCAACGCCCATGCTATAGCCGAATCCGCGCACAAAGCTGTCAACAAACGGTTCTCCGGCTGGTGGCGGCAGATAAACCGGCGGATACGCAGTATTGGCCCAGTTCCCGTAAACCACGGTTGGGTTGTAGTTGGGAATATAGACCACATCAGGATTGGCGGGCTCAATAGAAATGACGGTTGTTGCCGGCTCTGTAATGACAGGGTTGGTAGTTGAAACGGTATTGGATGGTATGACGGGAGCCGTGACTGTCTGTTTTACCGGTACAGCTTTCTTCGTTGTGGTAATAACTTTCTGTTCGGTTGATGACTTCAGCGAACCGGTTTGTTGCGCCAGTTGCCGCAATCGCTGTACCGAGTCCATCACGTCCTGCGGCTGCGCCAGAAAAGCATCGCCCAGGTTTTGCACCCATTGCGGGTTTTCGCCCATCAACGCCATCAACTGTGGAAAGGCCACCAGTGATTTGACGCTGGCGTCCCACGGCTGGTCAGATACCGCCTGTATAGCAGCATCGCCTTGTTTAAGTGGATTATCGTGCGACCATTGCACTGCTTGCGCAACGTTTGCCGGATAGGTTGATGCCATTAACACTTGTGAAAGCAGAGAGTCGGGGTACAGCGCGACAGGCGCAACCCATTGATCTATTTGTGCAGTGCTGAATGCGGATTTGACGACGGCGGGTGTTACGGGAGGCGCGGAAACCGTTGCAGGAAGCGTAACCGCGGTGATGTCAGGCGCAGTCTGTTGTGTCGATTGCGCTTCCACAGGCGCTTCCACTGTGCGGCTTTTTATATATAGCCCGGCAGAGGCGGCACAAAGCCCGGCACTGCAAATTAGCGCCAGCACATGGGGTTTAAACGGCAAAGTCATTTTCATAATTCGGATCTCAAGGAAATCGCAATGGTCGGCGAACTGCCACCCGCAGGTGCTGTGATTCCGAGTATAAAGAGGCGGTAGTTTAAATTTTGACTAATCTTGGGATTCGTTGAGAAAGGTGATTATCACCATGCGAATTAACGAAGTTTTTACGGAGGGAAACAATCTCTAGACCATCCTTAACGATTCAGCCACTTTTTTATGTTGCTTTTTTGTAAACAGATTAACACATCGTCAAAATCCTGCTATTCTGCCCGTTGCGGTACTGGGCATTTACCCTACAAACTGCTGTCTCACAGGAGCGTGAAGAGAATCGCCTGCCGCACTATGACAATGAGAGCGAGGAGAACCGTCGTGCTAGAAGAATACCGTAAGCACGTAGCTGAGCGTGCCGCTGAGGGGATTGCGCCCAAACCCCTGGATGCAAACCAAATGGCCGCGCTTGTAGAGCTGCTGAAAAACCCGCCCGCGGGCGAAGAAGAATTCCTGTTAGATCTGTTAACCAACCGTGTTCCCCCAGGCGTCGATGAAGCCGCCTATGTAAAAGCAGGCTTCCTGGCTGCTATCGCTAAAGGCGAAGCCAAATCCCCTCTGCTGACTCCGGAAAAAGCTATCGAACTGCTGGGCACCATGCAGGGTGGTTACAACATTCATCCGCTGATCGACGCGCTGGATGATGCCAAACTGGCACCGATCGCTGCCAAAGCACTTTCTCACACGCTGCTGATGTTCGATAACTTCTATGACGTAGAAGAGAAAGCGAAAGCAGGCAACGAATATGCGAAGCAGGTAATGCAGTCCTGGGCAGATGCCGAATGGTTCCTGAATCGCCCGGCACTGGCTGAAAAACTGACCGTTACCGTCTTCAAAGTGACCGGCGAAACCAACACCGATGACCTCTCTCCGGCACCGGATGCGTGGTCGCGCCCGGATATCCCACTGCACGCGCTGGCGATGCTGAAAAACGCCCGTGAAGGTATTGAGCCAGACCAGCCAGGTGTTGTTGGCCCGATCAAACAGATTGAAGCTCTGCAACAGAAAGGTTTCCCGCTGGCGTACGTCGGTGACGTTGTGGGTACGGGGTCTTCGCGTAAATCCGCCACGAACTCCGTTCTGTGGTTTATGGGCGATGATATTCCACATGTGCCGAACAAACGCGGCGGTGGTTTGTGCCTCGGCGGTAAAATTGCACCCATCTTCTTTAACACGATGGAAGATGCGGGTGCACTGCCAATTGAAGTGGACGTCTCTAACCTGAACATGGGCGACGTAATTGACGTTTACCCGTACAAAGGTGAAGTGCGTAACCACGAAACCGGCGAACTGCTGGCGACCTTCGAACTGAAAACCGACGTGCTGATTGATGAAGTGCGTGCTGGCGGCCGTATTCCGCTGATTATCGGGCGTGGCCTGACCACCAAAGCGCGTGAAGCACTTGGTCTGCCGCACAGCGATGTGTTCCGTCAGGCGAAAGATGTCGCTGAGAGCGACCGCGGCTTCTCGCTGGCGCAGAAAATGGTAGGTCGTGCCTGCGGCGTGAAAGGCATTCGTCCGGGCGCGTACTGCGAACCGAAAATGACTTCTGTAGGTTCACAGGACACCACCGGCCCGATGACCCGTGATGAACTGAAAGACCTGGCGTGCCTGGGCTTCTCGGCTGACCTGGTGATGCAGTCTTTCTGCCACACCGCGGCGTATCCGAAGCCAGTTGACGTGAACACGCACCACACGCTGCCGGACTTCATTATGAACCGTGGCGGTGTGTCGCTGCGTCCGGGTGACGGCGTAATCCACTCCTGGCTGAACCGTATGCTGCTGCCGGACACCGTGGGTACGGGCGGTGACTCCCATACCCGTTTCCCGATCGGTATCTCTTTCCCGGCGGGTTCTGGTCTGGTGGCATTTGCAGCCGCAACAGGCGTAATGCCGCTGGATATGCCGGAATCCGTTCTGGTGCGCTTCAAAGGCAAAATGCAGCCGGGCATCACCCTGCGCGATCTGGTACACGCCATTCCGCTGTATGCGATCAAACAAGGTCTGCTGACCGTTGAGAAGAAAGGCAAGAAAAACATCTTCTCTGGTCGCATTCTGGAAATTGAAGGTCTGCCGGATCTGAAAGTTGAGCAGGCCTTTGAGCTAACCGATGCGTCCGCCGAGCGTTCTGCCGCTGGTTGTACTATCAAGCTGAACAAAGAACCGATCATCGAATACCTGAACTCCAACATCGTCCTGCTGAAGTGGATGATCGCGGAAGGTTACGGCGATCGTCGTACCCTGGAACGTCGTATTCAGGGCATGGAAAAATGGCTGGCGAATCCTGAGCTGCTGGAAGCCGATGCAGATGCGGAATACGCGGCAGTGATCGACATCGATCTGGCGGATATTAAAGAGCCAATCCTCTGTGCTCCGAACGATCCGGATGACGCACGTCCGCTGTCTGCGGTACAGGGTGAGAAGATCGACGAAGTGTTTATCGGTTCCTGCATGACCAACATCGGTCACTTCCGTGCTGCGGGTAAACTGCTGGATGCGCATAAAGGCCAGTTGCCGACCCGCCTGTGGGTGGCACCGCCAACCCGTATGGACGCCGCGCAGTTGACCGAAGAAGGCTACTACAGCGTCTTCGGTAAGAGCGGTGCGCGTATCGAGATCCCTGGCTGTTCCCTGTGTATGGGTAACCAGGCGCGTGTAGCAGACGGTGCGACGGTGGTTTCCACCTCTACCCGTAACTTCCCGAACCGTCTGGGTACTGGCGCGAATGTCTTCCTGGCTTCTGCGGAACTGGCTGCTGTTGCGGCGCTGATTGGCAAACTACCGACGCCGGAAGAGTACCAGACCTACGTGGCACAGGTGGATAAAACTGCCGTTGATACTTACCGTTACCTGAACTTCAACCAGCTTTCTCAGTACACCGAAAAAGCGGACGGGGTGATTTTCCAGACTGCGGTGTAACAGCCTGAAAATAGCTCAGGTGTTCTCCTGAATACCTGACAAGTAACACTTCTTTAAACCCCCTTTCTGCTCAAGGAAAGGGGGTTTATTTTTATTCCTTATTCTTTTCCACCTTTTAATCTTGCATAGTGCTGCGATAATTAAACCTAAGGTGCAATGCAGTAATGGCGCATTGCCGGGAGCAGAGGAACACACTATGGATTACGAATTTCTGCGTGATATTACCGGAGTGGTAAAGGTGCGTATGTCCATGGGGCATGAAGTGGTCGGGCACTGGTTTAACGAAGAGGTGAAAGAAAACCTGGCCTTGCTTGATGAAGTAGAAGACGCCGCGCGCACGCTCAAAGGTAGCGAACGTTCCTGGCAGCGGGCAGGGCATGAGTACACGCTATGGATGGACGGCGAAGAAGTGATGGTTCGCGCCAATCAACTGGAATTCGCTGGCGATGAAATGGAAGAGGGGATGAACTACTACGACGAAGAAAGCCTGTCGCTATGCGGCGTTGAGGATTTTCTGCAGGTGGTGGCTGCTTATCGTAATTTCGTGCAGCAAAAGTAAATAAATCTGGCGGAGCCCGCGAGCTCCGCCAGAGCCGTTAAACAGCGGGCATATTGCGCCCGTAATAAATCTCGCGCATTTCTTTCCACAGCGCAGCGGTAATTTCCTGGCGCTCGCTGTCGGTTAAATCTTCCGGTTTGGTGTGGAACATATAGTGCTTAAGGTCGAACTCTTTAAGCAACATCTTGGTATGGAAGATATTTTCCTGATAGACGTTTACATCCACCATGTCATACAGCGCCTTCATATCGTCAGACATAAAGTTCTGAATCGAATTAATCTCATGGTCGATAAAGTGCTTCATACCGTTAATGTCGCGAGTAAAACCGCGCACGCGATAATCAATGGTTACGATATCGGACTCAAGCTGGTGGATCAGGTAATTCAGCGCCTTCAGCGGAGAAATCACGCCGCAGGTAGAGACTTCAATATCGGCGCGGAAGGTACATAAACCGCCTTCAGGATGACTTTCCGGGTAGGTATGTACGCAAATATGACTTTTATCGAGATGGGCAACGACCGTTTCTGGCAGTGGGCCGGGGTGTTCTGTTTTGTCGATGAGTTTCGGGTCAACCGGTTCTTCACTCACCAGAATAGTGACGCTGGCACCCTGTGGTTCGTAATCCTGGCGGGCGATGTTAAGAATATTGGCCCCGATAATGGAACAGGTTTCTGACAAGATTTCGGTCAGACGGTTGGCATTATAGAGTTCATCGATATAAGCAATATAACCGTCGCGTTCTTCGGCAGTTTTGGCGTAGCAGATATCGTAAATACAAAAACTCAGACTTTTGGTCAGATTATTAAAGCCATGCAGTTTCAGTTTTTTCAATTTCTTATCTTCTCCTTAGGACGGCTGTGAAGCCAGTGCGTCTTGCAGATACTGGGGTAAGGCAAAAGCTGCCGTATGGACTGCCGGATTGTAATAACGGCATTTCAGGCCAGAAGCGAGAAAACGCGCCTGAATAATTTCGGTTGAGAGATGGCGTAAGGCGTCGTTATCTGTCGCCCATGCAAAGGTCATGATGCCGCCGTAATAGGTCGGGATCGCCGCCTGATAAAAGCCAACGTCGCTGAAGTAATGGCTGAGTTTGCGATGACTGTCGATAGCCTCTTCCTGCTGTAAAAAGCAGACGCCGTTTTGTGCGACGAAGATACCGCCAGGATTCAGGCAACGTTTGCAGCCTTCATAAAATGCTGAGGTGAACAGACTTTCGCCGGGACCGATAGGATCGGTGCAGTCGGAAATAATGACATCAAAGGTCTGGCTGGTTTGATTAACGAAATTGACGCCATCGTCGATCACCAGTTTAAAGCGCGGATCGTCGTAGCTACCGGCGTTATGGTTGGGCAGATACTGACGGCAGAACGACACGACACCCGCATCGATTTCCACCATCGTGATTGACTCAACGTTTTTATGTCGGGTTACTTCACGCAGCATGGCACCGTCGCCGCCGCCGATAATCAGCACATGTTTCGCGTGACCGTGGGCCAGTAGCGGAACATGGGTCATCATCTCATGATAGATAAACTCGTCGCGCTCGGTGGTTTGGACTACGCCATCCAGCGCCATTACGCGACCAAATGCGGCGTTCTCAAAAATGATCAGATCCTGGTGATCGGTCTTTTCATGATACAGAACGTTATCTACCGCAAAGTACAGCCCAAACTGGTCGTGTAGCGTTTCATGCCACTGTTTTTTTTCGGCCATGGGTTGATACCTCCTTTGTTAACACCCGTAAAAAAAGGGCGCAACATAATAGCTAACATTGACCGCGGATGCACGGTCAATATTTCTACAAAAAGGTATCAGGGATTATTTGACGTAGGCAAGCAGGCTTAAGGAATCGCGGGCCAGGGCTTTGCACTTTTTAGCGACGGGAATGCCAATGCCGCTGAGATCGCGGTAGCTGTCTTCACCGAGGGCTTTCATGTCGAAGGTGTCGTAATTACTGAGATCCCACTGGTTTTGCTGGGCAAAAAAGACCAGTGCGCGACGAATTTGCCCGTTAGGTAAGTTCTGGTAACCACAATCGTTCTTCAGAAAAACAAAAACTGCCGTTAAATCGGCCATATCTTCGGCTTCAGACTCGCTGAGCGCGTAACTGTTTGCGCAGACGGCCATCAGGCTGCCGAATAACACTGTTCTGAAAAACGTCTTCATTGCTTCTACCAGGGGCTTAAAGAAGATAAACGTTAGCACACTGCGAGCGAGGTGACGACCATTATTGTCGATTAAATTGTGTCTGCGGCTTGACCTTCCCGTAAGGGGAAGGACTATGCTCAACGTTTGATTTTGTTTCGCCTGCTTAAGAATAAGGAAATAACTATGCAACGTCGTGATTTCTTAAAATATTCCGTCGCGCTGGGTGTGGCTTCGGCTTTGCCGCTGTGGAGCCGCGCAGTATTTGCGGCGGAACGCCCAACGTTACCGATCCCTGATTTGCTCACGACCGATGCCCGTAATCGCATTCAGTTAACTATTGGCGCAGGTCAGTCCACCTTTGGCGAGAAAACTGCAACTACCTGGGGCTATAACGGCAATCTGCTGGGGCCGGCGGTGAAATTACAGCGCGGCAAAGCGGTAACGGTTGATATCTATAACCAACTGACGGAAGAGACAACGTTGCACTGGCACGGGCTGGAAGTACCGGGTGAAGTCGACGGCGGCCCGCAGGGAATTATTCCGCCAGGTGGCAAGCGCTCGGTGACGTTGAACGTTGATCAACCTGCCGCTACCTGCTGGTTCCATCCACATCAACATGGCAAGACCGGACGTCAGGTGGCGATGGGGCTGGCTGGTTTGGTGGTGATTGAAGATGACGAGATCCTGAAATTAATGCTGCCAAAACAGTGGGGTATTGATGATGTCCCGGTGATTGTTCAGGATAAAAAATTTAACGCTGACGGGCAGATTGATTATCAACTGGATGTGATGACCGCCGCCGTGGGCTGGTTTGGCGATACGCTGCTGACCAACGGTGCAATCTACCCGCAACACGCTGCCCCGCGTGGTTGGCTGCGCCTGCGTTTACTCAATGGCTGTAACGCCCGCTCGCTCAATTTCGCCACCAGCGACAATCGCCCGCTTTATGTGATTGCCAGCGACGGTGGTCTGCTACCTGAACCGGTGAAGGTGAACGAGCTTCCCGTGCTGATGGGCGAGCGTTTCGAAGTGCTGGTGGAGGTTAACGACAACAAACCGTTTGACCTGGTGACGCTGCCAGTCAGCCAGATGGGAATGGCGATTGCGCCTTTTGATAAGCCGCATCCGGTAATGCGGATTCAGCCGATTGCCATTAGTGCCTCTGGTGCTTTGCCAGACACATTAAGTAGCCTGCCTGCGTTACCTTCGCTGGAAGGGCTGACGGTACGTAAGCTGCAACTCTCTATGGACCCGATGCTCGATATGATGGGGATGCAGATGCTGATGGAGAAATATGGCGATCAGGCGATGGCCGGGATGGATCACAACCAGATGATGGGCCATATGGGGCACGGCAATATGAATCATATGAACCACGGCGGGAAGTTCGATTTCCACCATGCCAATAAAATCAACGGTCAGGCGTTTGATATGAATAAGCCGATGTTTGCGGCGGCGAAAGGGCAGTACGAACGTTGGGTTATCTCTGGCGTGGGCGACATGATGCTGCATCCGTTCCATATTCACGGCACGCAGTTCCGTATCTTGTCAGAAAATGGCAAACCGTCAGCCGCTCATCGCGCGGGCTGGAAAGATACCGTTAAGGTAGAAGGTAATGTCAGCGAAGTGCTGGTGAAGTTTAATCACGATGCACCGAAAGAACATGCTTATATGGCGCACTGCCATCTGCTGGAGCATGAAGATACGGGGATGATGTTAGGGTTTACGGTATAAAAAGACCGTATTCGGAAATATGCCCGGATCTCTCCGGGCATTATGGTTACTTCACATCATCCGGCAGCGCATAAGCCACAATATAGTCGCCCATCTTCGTACCAAATGAACCGTGACCGCCTGCGGAGATCACCACATACTGCTTACCATTCACTTCATAGGTCATTGGCGTAGCCTGACCACCCGCTGGTAAACGGCCCTGCCACAGTTTTTCACCGTTGCTCATGTTGTAAGCGCGCAGGTAGTTGTCTGCCGTAGCGGCGATAAACAGCACGTTACCCGCCGTGGAGATTGGCCCGCCCAGCATCGGCATCCCCATATTGAACGGCACCGGAACCGGCATCGGGAACGGCATACTGTCCTGCGGAGTACCAATGCGTTTCTTCCACACCACTTCGTTGGTTTTCAGATCCAGCGCCGAAATATAGCCCCATGCTGGCTGTTTACACGGCAGACCAAAAGGTGAGAGGAACGGATTGAGCGTGACGCCATACGGTACACCGTACTGCGGCTGAATGCCGGATTCCGTACCCGTGCCTTTGGCGTCTTTCGGCTGCTCCATCGGGTTACCAGGACCGCGTGGGATCAGTTTCGAAACAAACGGCAGTGCCATTGGGTTGGCAATTGCCACTTCACGATTCGGATCAACGGAAATCCCGCCCCATTCGAACATCCCCAGGTTACCCGGGAAGACCAGCGTACCCTGTTCAGATGGCGGGGTGAAAATGCCTTCATAGCGCATCTGGTGGAACATCACGCGGCACACCAGCTGGTCAAACATGGTGGCTCCCCACATATCCGCACCGCTCAAATCTTTCGTCGGACGGAAGCTCAGTTCAGAAAACGGTTGAGTTGGGGTTACGTAATCGCCTTTGGCAGCACCTTGGGGAACCGGTTTTTCCGGTGCCGGAACCACCAGTTCGCCATTACGACGATCGAGCACAAAAATGTTGCCGGTTTTCGCCGGAGCATAAATAACTGGCACTTTCTGACCATTAACGGTGATATCCGCCAGCGTCGGCTGTGCCGGAAGATCCATATCCCACAGGTCGTGGTGAACGGTCTGGTAGCTCCACGCCAGTTTCCCGGTTGTGGCATTCAGCGCCAGAATCGAGCTGGCATAACGTTCCTGTTCCGGTGTGCGATTACCGCCCCAGATATCTGGCGTGGTCACGCCCATCGGCAGATACACCAGATCCAGCTTCGCGTCATAGGCCGCTGGTGCCCACGAGTTTGGCGAGTTAAAGGTAAAGGTGTGTTCGTCAGACGGGATTGCGTTAGGATCTTTCGCACCAGGATCAAAAGCCCACAACAGCTCCCCGGTGTTGACATCAAAACCACGGATCACGCCAGACGTTTCGCGGGTTGAGAAGTTATCGGTGACTGAACCGGCCATCACGATGGTTTTATCGGTGATAATCGGCGGCGAAGTCGGCTCATACAGACCCGGCTTGGTGTCCGGCATATTGCTTTGCAGATTGAGCACGCCTTTATTAGCGAAGGTTTCGCACAGCTTGCCGTTTTCAGCGTTAATCGCAATCAGGCGACCATCATTGACCGGAAGAATGATACGACGCGGGCAATCCGCCATAACTTCTGGCGAGGCCGTTTCTGCTTTGGCTTCATGATAAGAGACGCCACGGCAGGTTACGTGCTGGAAAGACTCGTTGGTTTTCAGCTCAGGATCGTAATGCCATTTCTCTTTGCCGCTGGCGGCATCGAGCGCAAACAGTCGCTGGTGCGCGGTACACAGGTAAAGGGTGTCGCCCACTTTAATTGGCGTCACTTCATTGGTGATTTCGCCCGGATCGTTCGGCTGTTTCACATCGCCTGTACGGAACACCCAGGCTTCTTTCAGGTTGTGAACGTTATCGGCGTTAATTTGCTTCAGTGGTGAAAAGCGTTGACCTTCCTGATTGCGACCATACGCAGGCCAGTCCTGATCGGCAACCGGTGAGATGGCTTCGGCAGGTGTGGCATCGGCGCTTAAGGTGCCGTTGATTTCCTGCGGATCGTTAAATCCCGCCCAGGTGAGGATTCCGCCACTAATCAGCAGTGCGACCACCAGAGCGGCAACTGCGCCGCTGGCAGGAATGACCAGGCGACGCCAGACAAACGGCAGGATCAGCCAGATGCCGAAGAAGACCAGAATGTCGCTGCGCGGAGTCAGTGCCCAGAAGTCGAAACCAACTTCCCAGACGCCCCAAATCATGGTGCCGAGCAGCAGGGCGGCGTATAGCCAAAGCGCGGCACGTTTACTGCGCCACAGCATCCAGGCGACGCCGAGCATCACAAGGCCAGCGATAGGGTAGTACCAGGAGCCGCCAATCGCGACCAGCCAGCCTCCGCCAATGAGTAGATACAGCCCGCAAAGCGCTGCAAAAAGGGCTGTTAGCGTGACGAGTAATCGTCGCGAGCCTGTATTGTTAATTGCCATAAAGAGACACCATTTCAATTCATTAATATTTTAGTAGCAATTAATTATAGGTTTTAACATGTGTGATCGTCATCACAATTCGAGCTTTATTAACAGATTCCGCGAATGAATAGTTTTACTGGTATACTGCGTGTCTTGCGCTTTGTTGCGGTGCCAAAACCTGCCCGTGCGAAGTGATTTGTTTTTAAATCATATGGTTAGAGATATGAAACATACTGTAGAAGTAATGATCCCCGAAGCGGAGATTAAAGCGCGTATCGCCGAACTGGGTCGTCAGATTACTGAGCGTTACAAAGACAGCGGCAGCGATATGGTGCTGGTTGGTCTGCTGCGTGGCTCATTTATGTTTATGGCGGACCTGTGCCGTGAAGTTCAGGTATCTCATGAAGTCGATTTTATGACCGCCTCCAGCTACGGTAGCGGCATGTCCACCACCCGTGATGTGAAAATCCTCAAAGATCTGGATGAAGATATCCGTGGCAAGGATGTGCTGATTGTTGAAGATATCATCGACTCGGGGAATACACTGTCGAAAGTGCGTGAGATCTTAAGCCTGCGCGAACCGAAGTCGCTGGCGATTTGTACGCTGCTGGATAAACCGTCCCGTCGTGAAGTGAACGTCCCGGTTGAATTTATCGGTTTCTCGATCCCGGATGAGTTTGTGGTGGGTTACGGTATTGATTACGCACAGCGTTACCGTCATCTGCCGTATATCGGCAAAGTGATTCTGCTGGACGAGTAAGTGTGAAGTAGCCGGATGTGTTGCATCCGGCATGGCATTTTTATTTGTGGTTGGCGTGTTTCAGCTTGAGGTTGGAGATCCCGTGACGGTAACGTTGCTCAAGGGTTTCGCGGTTAGTCGCTGTTACATCTAGATCACGTAGCAAGCCGTCGTGAATGCCGTAGGCCCAGCCGTGAATGGTGACTTTCTGCCCGCGTTTCCACGCTGATTGCATAATGGTGGAGTGGCCCAGGTTATACACCTGTTCCATGACGTTCAGTTCACACAAGGTATCCAGACGGCGCTCTTGCGGCATTTCGCCGAGCAATGAGCTATGTTTGAACCAGATATCGCGGATATGCAGCAGCCAGTTGTTGATAAGCCCCAGTTCCGGGTTTTCAACGGCGGCTTGTACGCCGCCGCAACCGTAGTGGCCACAGATAATAATGTGTTCAACTTCGAGTACATCCACTGCATACTGAACCACGGAAAGGCAGTTCAGGTCAGTGTGAATGACCAGGTTAGCAACATTACGGTGAACAAAGAGTTCGCCCGGCTCAAGACCGGTTAAACGTTCTGCAGGAACGCGACTGTCGGAACATCCAATCCATAGAAAGCGCGGTTTTTGCGCTTGTGCCAGTTTCTCAAAAAACCCGGGATCCTCTTCCACCAGCATTTTTGACCATAGTGCATTGTTGCTGATGAGTGTATCTATGTCTTTCATGGAGGTTAACGACCTGTAACCAAATAATTACGTTTGGCTAATATAGGGCAACTCCGGGACGATTTAAACCACAGATAAAGTGTAAGAACGTAAGGTAAGTAAAAATTTATGACCATTGCACTGGAACTTCAACAGCTTAAAAAAACCTATCCAGGCGGCGTTCAGGCGCTTCGTGGAATAGATTTGCAGGTCGAAGCGGGTGATTTTTATGCGCTTCTCGGGCCGAACGGGGCCGGGAAATCGACCACTATCGGTATTATCAGCTCTCTGGTAAATAAAACCTCCGGGCGGGTCAGCGTATTTGGTTACGATCTCGAGAAGGATGTCGTGAACGCTAAACGTCAGTTGGGACTGGTGCCGCAGGAATTTAACTTCAACCCGTTTGAAACCGTGCAGCAAATTGTGGTGAATCAGGCAGGGTACTACGGTGTAGAGCGCAAAGAAGCGTATATCCGCAGCGAAAAGTATCTTAAACAGCTCGATCTATGGGGGAAACGCAACGAACGTGCGCGTATGTTATCGGGCGGGATGAAACGCCGTTTAATGATTGCCCGTGCGTTAATGCATGAACCTAAACTACTGATTCTCGACGAGCCAACGGCAGGCGTGGATATTGAACTTCGCCGCTCAATGTGGGGCTTTTTGAAGGATTTAAACGACAAAGGCACCACCATCATTCTCACCACACACTACCTGGAAGAAGCAGAAATGCTGTGCCGCAATATCGGCATTATTCAACACGGTGAGCTGGTGGAAAATACCTCGATGAAGGCGCTGCTGGCGAAGCTGAAATCAGAAACCTTTATTCTCGATCTCGCACCGAAAAGTCCGTTACCGAAGCTCGATGGCTATCAGTATCGACTGGTCGATACCGCGACGCTGGAAGTTGAAGTGCTGCGTGAGCAGGGGATCAACAGCGTATTTACGCAGTTAAGTGAGCAGGGCATTCAGGTATTAAGTATGCGTAACAAAGCTAACCGTCTGGAAGAGCTGTTTGTTTCACTGGTTAATGAAAAACAAGGAGATCGCGCATGATGCATCTTTACTGGGTGGCGCTAAAAAGCATCTGGGCGAAAGAGATCCATCGCTTTATGCGTATCTGGGTGCAGACGCTGGTGCCGCCAGTCATCACCATGACCCTTTACTTTATTATCTTCGGTAACCTGATTGGTTCGCGTATTGGCGATATGCATGGCTTCAGCTACATGCAGTTCATTGTACCGGGGCTGATCATGATGTCGGTAATCACCAACGCCTACGCTAACGTCGCGTCATCATTTTTTGGTGCCAAATTCCAGCGTAATATTGAAGAGCTGCTGGTAGCGCCGGTTCCGACTCACGTCATTATTGCCGGATATGTCGGCGGTGGCGTGGCGCGTGGTCTGTTTGTTGGCATTCTGGTGTCGGCAATTTCACTGTTTTTTGTGCCGTTTCAGGTGCATTCGTGGGTATTTGTCGCTTTAACGCTGGTGCTCACGGCGGTGTTGTTCTCCCTTGCGGGTTTGCTGAACGGCGTGTTTGCCAAAACGTTCGATGACATCAGCCTGGTGCCAACCTTTGTGTTAACGCCACTTACGTATTTGGGCGGGGTCTTTTACTCACTGACTTTGTTGCCGCCGTTCTGGCAAGGGCTGTCGCATCTGAACCCAATCGTTTATATGATCAGTGGTTTCCGCTACGGCTTCCTCGGTATCAATGATGTTCCGCTGGTCACTACCTTCGGTGTACTGGTGGTCTTTATTGTGGCGTTTTATTTGATCTGTTGGTCGCTGATCCAACGTGGACGTGGTTTGCGTAGCTAAGGCTATTTCCTCTCCTCTGGATTTGGGGGAGAGGAGTTTTGACGGCTATCACCCTTTATCAACAATGGTCAGGGTAGACTGATTTTCGGCTAAGGAGGAAGGCGATGTTAGGTTGGGTAATTACCTGTCACGATGACCGTGCGCAAGAGATACTGGATGCGCTGGAGAAAAAACATGGGGCACTTCTTCAGTGCCGGGCCGTGAATTTCTGGCGCGGATTAAGCTCTAATATGCTCAGCCGCATGATGTGCGATGCTCTGCATGAAGCGGACTCTGGTGAAGGTGTCATCTTCTTAACCGATATAGCCGGAGCGCCGCCGTACCGCGTGGCTTCATTATTAAGCCACAAACACTCCCGTTGCGAAGTGATTTCTGGCGTCACGTTACCGTTAATTGAGCAGATGCTGGTCTACCGTGAAATGTTATCCAGCGCAGAGTTTCGCGAGCGTATTGTCGAACTGGGTGCGCCGGAGGTGAGTAGTCTTTGGCACCAGCAACAAAAAAATCCGCCTTTCGTCCTCAAACATAATTTGTATGAGTATTAACCCGCGATTCTGATGACGCTTTTGCTACAATAAAAGCGTTGTTTCACCCTCGGTTATTTTTTCATGTACAAACAAGCTGTTATTCTCCTGCTGATGCTGTTTACCGCAAGTGTCAGTGCCGCGTTACCTGCCCGTTATATGCAAACCATCGAAAATGCTGCGGTCTGGGCGCAAATTGGCGACAAGATGGTGACCGTGGGGAATATTCGGGCCGGACAAATCATTGCCGTGGAGCCCACTGCCGCAAGTTATTACGCATTTAATTTTGGCTTTGGTAAAGGGTTTATCGATAAAGGGCATCTCGAGCCGGTTCAGGGGCGACAAAAAGTTGAAGATGGTTTGGGTGACCTCAACAAGCCGCTGAGTAATCAGAACTTAATAACCTGGAAAGATACGCCGGTCTACAACGCGCCGAGTGCGGGCAGTGCGCCGTTTGGGGTACTGGCGGACAATTTGCGCTACCCAATTTTGCATAAACTGAAAGACAGGTTAAATCAAACCTGGTATCAGGTCCGTATTGGCGATCGACTGGCCTATATCAGTGCGCTGGATGCCCAACCCGATAATGGCCTGCCGGTGCTAACCTATCACCATATTCTGCGCGACGAAGAAAACACCCGTTTTCGCCATACTTCGACGACCACCTCGGTACGCGCTTTCAATAACCAGATGGCCTGGCTGCGCGACAGGGGATACGCGACACTGAGCATGGCGCAACTGGAAGGTTACGTGAAGAATAAGATCAATCTCCCTGCGCGAGCGGTGGTGATTACCTTTGATGATGGCCTAAAGTCGGTGAGCCGCTATGCGTATCCTGTGTTGAAACAATATGGTATGAAGGCGACGGCGTTTATTGTTACCTCGCGCATCAAACGTCACCCGCAGAAGTGGGACCCAAAATCGCTGCAATTTATGAGCGTTTCTGAACTTAACGAAATTCGCGATGTATTTGATTTCCAGTCACATACCCATTTTTTGCATCGGGTGGATGGTTATCGCCGACCCATATTACTGAGCCGTAGTGAGCACAATATTCTGTTTGATTTTGCACGTTCACGCCGCGCTCTGGCGCAATTTAATCCGCATGTCTGGTATCTTTCGTATCCGTTTGGCGGATTTAATGACAAAGCCGTGAAGGCAGCAAAAGAAGCCGGATTTCACCTGGCGGTGACAACCATGAAAGGCAAAGTAAAACCGGGGGATAATCCGTTGTTACTAAAACGACTTTATATCTTAAGAACGGATTCGCTGGAGACGATGTCGCGGCTGGTGAGTAACCAGCCGCAGGGGTGATTATCAGGCAACCTGTACCGGAATCGCTTTCGCGGTACGTTTCATTTCGTTGTCGCCTTCAAAATAGGCGACGTTGGGCCGCCAGGTGCGAGCTTCTTCATCTGGCATGGTAACGAAGCTGGCGATGATGACAATATCGCCGACGCTGGCGCAGTGGGCCGCCGCACCGTTAACGGAAATAATTCTCGAACCGCGTTCTGCCGCGATGGCATAGGTGGAGAAACGCTTGCCGTTGGTCACATTCCAGATATCAATGGCTTCGTTTTCGAGAATACCGGCTGCGTCAAGAAAATCCTGGTCAATGGCGCAAGAACCTTCATAGTGCAGGTCCGCATGAGTCACTTTCACGCGGTGGAGTTTGCCCTGCAGCATCGTGCGAATCATAACTTCTACCTTTCTACCCTGTCGTTAACGAAGCAGGCGATGCCTGCTTTGAGGAAATTCTCACGCAGTATTGCCCGATTTTTGTTTAGTGTCTACTCATCTGACGGCATTTGCATCAGCAGTTTGCGTACCGCGCCGAAGCGTGCCATGTATCGCCTGTAACGAATTGATATTTCTCTGAACGCTGCTCGGTAAACACTAAAGAGGCGGCTGACGACGGCGCGCCTTGACTGGATACTGCCTTCACGCAAGACAACACGGAAGGCAGGGAAGATGGATGCACCGAGTACCACACCGCATGATGCGGTATTTAAACAATTTTTAATGCACGCGGAAACGGCTCGCGACTTTCTGGATATCCATTTGCCAGCCGAGCTACGCGAACTGTGTGACCTCGACACGCTGCATCTTGAGTCGGGGAGTTTTATTGAAGAAAGCCTGAAAGGACACAGCACTGACGTGCTCTATTCCGTGCAAATGCAGGGCAATCCCGGTTATTTGCATGTGGTGATTGAACATCAAAGCAAGCCGGATAAGAAAATGACCTTTCGCATGATGCGTTATTCTATTGCCGCCATGCATCGGCATCTGGAGGCGGATCACGATAAGCTGCCGCTGGTGGTGCCGATTCTGTTTTATCAGGGCGAGGCCACACCTTATCCGCTCTCAATGTGCTGGTTTGATATGTTTTACTCGCCGGAGCTGGCGCGACGCGTTTACAACAACCCTTTCCCGCTGGTGGATATCACCATCACACCGGATGACGAAATCATGCAACATCGGCGGATTGCGATTCTCGAACTACTGCAAAAACATATTCGCCAGCGCGACTTAATGTTATTGCTGGAGCAACTGGTCACGCTGATTGACGAAGGGTACACTAGCGGAAGTCAGTTAGTTGCCATGCAAAACTATATGCTGCAACGCGGTCATACTGAACAAGCGGATTTGTTTTATGGTGTGCTGAGAGACAGGGAAACGGGAGGGGAGTCTATGATGACGCTGGCGCAGTGGTTTGAAGAGAAGGGAATTGAGAAGGGAATGGAGAAAGGAATTGAGAAGGGGATTCAGCAGGGAAGACAGGAAGTAAGTCAGGAATTCGCCCTGCGTCTTCTAAGTAAAGGAATGTCTCGGGAAGACGTTGCAGAGATGGCAAATTTACCTCTTGCTGAGATTGATAAACTGATTAACTAAGTTATCTGCATTATCAGTTTTAGCCAGATAATTGTTATTGTTAACTGACCAGATAATTAAGGGAACATATGGAAATAAAGACACGGAGAGAAACCAGGCAGACGTTGGCGCAGTGGTTTGAAGAGAAGGGAAGGCTGGCGGTTAGACAGGAGGTAAGTCAGGAATTCGCCCAGCGTCTTCTGAGTAAAGGAATGTCTCGGGAAGACGTTGCAGAGGTGACAACTTTACCTCTTACAGAGGTTGATAAGCTAATTAACTCTAACTAAGTTGTCTGCGTTATGAATAATCGCTTACAGATAACGTGGCAATGAATAACTGGCGCCATCAGCCGTAGCGCCAGTTAAGTATTACACCAGCTCGACGATTTTGTTGTCGATCAGGCGGGCATCGCCAAGCCAGGCGGCTACCAGAATCACTGCACGTTTGCTGTTTTCAGAGACTTCCAGCAATGTGTCGGCATCACGAATCTGAATATCATCGGCGCGGAAGCCTTTTTCATTCAGTTCTTGCCCGGCAATAGCAATAATTTCATCGAGATCCCGTTCGCCAGCCTGCAATTTGTCGGCAATCGAACTTAAAACTTTGTACAGACCGGGCGCAATTTTGCGTTGTTCCGCCGTCAGATAACTGTTACGGGAACTCAGCGCCAGACCATCTTTGGCGCGCATAATTGGCACACCGACAATCTCAACATCAAAGCCCATATCAGCAACCATTTTGCGGATCAGCGCCAGTTGCTGAAAATCTTTTTCACCGAAGCAGGCGATGTCCGGCTGGACCAGATTGAACAGCTTGCTGACGATAGTCGAAACGCCGCGAAAATGTCCCGGACGGCTGGCACCTTCCAGCATGGTAGAAAGACCGGGAACATCAACATAGGTGTGGGTTTCTGTACCGTTCGGGTAGATCTCTTTTACCGAAGGGGCGAAAACTAAATCCACTTTGCGCTTGTTCAGCTTTTCGCAGTCCTCTTGCAAGGTCCGTGGATAACGTGCCAGATCTTCCGGGCGGTCGAACTGCATCGGGTTAACGAAAATACTGACGACGACCACATCGGCGCGGGCTTTGGCTTCGTCAACCAGCTTCATATGACCATCGTGCAGGTTACCCATGGTGGGCACCAGCGCCACGCGCTTACCTTCCATACGCAGGCGGCGGATTTGCTGACGCAGCAGCGGCAGGGTTTCGATAATTAACACAACGTCACTCCTTAATGGAAACTGTGTTCTTCGCCCGGATAAACGCCGGACTCCACTTCAGCCATATACTGCCGCACAGCCGCGCGGATGTCGCCCGTTTCGGCGAGGAAATTTTTGGCGAATTTAGGAATATGACCGCCGGTAATGCCGAATGCGTCGTGCATCACGAGAATTTGCCCGTCAGTGACGTTGCCTGCGCCAATGCCAATAACCGGGATCGCCAGTGCTTCGGTAATACGTTTTGCCAGTTCAACCGGCACGCACTCCAGTACCAGCAGTTGTGCCCCAGCAGCTTCTAAAGCTAATGCATCGCTGAGCAGTCGATCGGCCGCTTCATCGCCGCGCCCCTGGACTTTGTAGCCACCGAAAATATTTACTGACTGTGGGGTTAGGCCTAAATGACCACAAACCGGAACGGCACGTTCGGTCAGCATTTGTACGGTTTCTACCAGCCACTCACCGCCCTCAATTTTGACCATGTTGGCACCGGCACGCATGACAGTCGCGGCGTTTTCAAAGGCTTGTTCTGGTGTGGCATACGCCATAAACGGCAGATCAGCCAGCAGCAGACAGTTTGGCGCACCGCGACGTACAGCAGCAGTGTGGTAGGCGATATCGGCAACGGTAACTGGCAGAGTTGAGTCATGCCCCTGAACCGTCATGCCCAGTGAATCGCCAACCAGCATGACGTTAAGCCCTTCATCGGCAAACAGTTTTGCGAAGCTATAGTCGTAAGCGGTGATGGTCGCGAAACGTTTTTTTTCTTGTTTGCATTTTTGCAATGAAGCAATAGTGGTTGGTTTCATAACGTATCCTGATAAGTAATGTCGTGCTGTCTGGCATTTTATCAGTCACATTGGTGGGGGCAATGATTTATCAATTACAGCACCGCCAGATGATGGCGGTGCGGTTAAACCTGTTACTCGTAGGTGACCTGGAATGTACTGGTAGCCTTAAATCCGCCGGGTTTCACAGTTGCATTACCATCGCGTTTTAATGTTGCCTGAAATTTCAGGTCCTGGGTTGTAGTACGACCGTTGGCATTAGGATAATCTGGGTTATAAATTCCATTGTTTTCTCCAGGATCATCTTCAGCATCGTTATAGCTTGATGTCTCATCATTTGGCTTAAGCGTGAAATTTTGTGAATTTTTGCTGTTGGGTAACCCTTCAATAAGTACTCCGGCACCTTTTGCATCATCGGTTCCTGTCAAAGTATTACCAAGCAACAGAGGATTATTCACTCCTACTACATTAGATTTTAGTTTTGTTTTAATACTGCTTATACGAACACAATTTTGTAGCGAGATCTGAAAATTAACAGGTGTTGCAGAATCTGAGGTGATCTGTCCAACAGTATATTCCCCGAGATTTACGGTTGATCGCGTTACGCTCTCACCCAAAAGGATAGACGTAAAGCATGTTGGCAGTTGGATATTGATGTCTGTTAAATTAAAATTGATTTTTAGCATCTTAGATGCACTTACATTTGGAACCCCTGGCCCTTCATTTGCGAATGAATACAAATAATCACCAGTATGTTTTAATTGCACGTTAGTATTTGGAGCAGGGTTAAAACTGCTGTCGGTATAGAATTCCACCGTGGCATCGTGCAAAAGACCTCCGACTGCTTGATACCTGGAAGTATTACATTGACCTCGTATATAATCACCCGTAATAGAAAATTGTACAGTGTGCCAGCCATCGTCTCCAACGTATATATCTGGAGAGCTTGAGCGAAGTTCATACGACCAGAATCTATTGAGCATTAACGTATAATATAGACCGGTTACATTAGTTTCATATAATCTGTGCCCATCTGCCATTTTTCCTGAGTCAACCATGTTATGCCGGACAGTAATTGGCATACCGCTGGAATTATTTTTTGAAGTACAATATACAAACCCACGGCTACTTGATGTGTCCAGTTCACTCCAATATAATTTTATTTTTGCATTGGTCGGTGTGGTGGATGTTGGATTATAAAATACAATATTGTTTACTCCACCAACCGGATAGGAAAATGATATTAGTTTATCGCCTGATGGGCCATTAAGGTTTCCTACGCCAGCATCGTCACCGACCATAAAAGTAAGATTTTCAGCATTTACATTATTAATGCTGGCTGTGATAATCCATAAAAAAAGAAAGTATCGGAACGCTGACTTCATCTTATCACTCCTTTGAAAAAATAATATTTGTAGATGCGTTATGTCTGGCATTTATTGATAATAAATATCAACTAATACATTGCTGGTGACAAATCCTGCACCAACGGGAAGTAACGGATCAATTTTTTGCATTCGTGTATAAAATTGCCACGATGAATTATTCATGTTTGCAGAGGCAACTGGCCAGACTGTGCGAAACTGCCCTGTTGGTGACAGCACATTCACTGTGTCCGATGACTGATTATTTTGGCTAAAAATCACGATTCCTACATTTTGTGCACCGCCGACATGATTATTGGCGAATATCTGTTGGCTACCAGTGGCCATTACACCACTGACAGGTTTAAATTCTATATGCAACTGGCTTGATGTTGTGCCAGCGGAGGGGCAATCTTTTACTGTCACAGTAAAGGTCTTTCCGCCTGGATAATTATCTTCCGCACTAACATTACTGGCAAAATATCCCACTCCAACAGTGCCAAGGTTAACCAACCCCTGGTTGCTGATTTCGCTTTGACAAGTTCTGTTTTCAACAGTGGTCATAACGTTTAGGCCAATGTTATCCGTGATGGCTATAGAAAACGTGCTGAATAATAATAAGCTCAGAGTAATGCTTGCAAATATCCCATAATGTAATGATTTCATCTGCATTATTATTATCCTTTTATTCGTAGGTGAAATTGAATGTCGCAAGTGCTTTAAAATTACCTGCTCTTCCTGAACCTGGTCGGGTTTCGCGAAGTGCTACCGTCATCTCAAGTTCCGGTTTTGTTAATCCCTCTCCCCAGGAAATCTTTTTAGAACCATCTGGGGGAATAAATTCAGTGTCAGAGGCATTTCGAAGTTTAATCCCCATAGCAATATATTCTGTGGTGGATGAATTATCTGAAGTTAATGGAGAAATTAAATAGGGTAACTCTACTGAAGGATTCCCTGCCAGCGATGTCGTAATCTTGCCTATGTTACCATCACAATTAGCGACCAGTTTAAAGTCGGCTTGTGCTTCTGGCATCTTGTTTATGATTTTATCCAGAGCAACATTTAATATCCGTAGCGTGTACTGATTATTGCCATCAGCGGTGACGCGTGTCCCTTCCAGAGTGATATTACATGTCGTGCCTTTGATTGTGGCAACAAAATCAACATTAATATCTTGTGCCAGTGCGCCGGGCAGTAAAAAAATGCCTGCCAGGAGTACTATTTTATACCGTGTGTTTTTTATCATTGTCATCTCTCTTTCGTATTATTGGAGCTGGCAAAGAATATTATTGAGAATAATCGTTTGCTGGATTTTCTCCGATGTCACATTGGGTTGCTGGTACTGCGCAATACAGGTTTTGGGCATGCTGGCTTCCAGCCAGGTGATTTTTATCGTGCCCTGCTGCTGAATACCGCGAACAAATGCCTGCCCGCCCTGCCCAACGTTGCCAATGATTGCATTTGTTTCATCATGAATATCGGCGGCGAAGGGGATACCTTTTCCGTCACTGCGTTTGATATTCATAATCGCAGATTGTCCCTGATTGGTTTCAAAACCAGCAAAGATAACCGAGCCCTGGCGTGGTACGGCAACCGTACTGGTGCTCTTCATTTCGATGTCGTTTTCCAGGTTTTCAGTGTCCAGAGCAATTTTGTTTTCCTGGTATGGTGAAAGAGCACTGGTTACGCCATATCCCCAACGGTCAACGGTATTGTTGCCGTAGTTAATACGCGCCCCTTTTGCACCCGGTGCTTTAACCAAAGCAATGGTGTCATTATCACTGAAACTGTCGTTGCTGAACGTCAGTCCTCCGCTGTGCAACACAAATCCACCATCTGTATTAACGGAGTACTGGCGGTTATTATCGCTGGTAGCAGAGACTGACCCAGCTAGCGTTCCCCATGGCGATTCATAGCTGGCATAACCCCCGATGTTGCTGAGATCTTTGCCGGTTTTATTCATCCCATAACCCGCGTTCACGCTATAGCTCACGCGGTTATCGTTGCTATAACCGCTACTGCTCATGTTGAACTGATTATTACCATCCATATTGGTACTAAGTTGTGTATCAATACTTTGGAAACCGGAATCACGGTGCTCCGTACCCATCAGCTTTTCGATAGGTATCGAAAAGCTGAGGTAAATACTGTTTTCTGTTTGGCTGTACTCATCCCAGGATCGTTGAGCGCTGATACTGTAGCTTCCCCATGAAGCGCTGTTACTGTAGCCGACCGAATAGTTGCTACGGCTCTTACTGCCCCCCAGTAATCAGACCAGCTTCCAGAGGTATAGAACGAGCCATAATCATCCTTCCCAAAGCGTAGCGGTTGGTTAATGCTTACGGTGAACTGGTTTTTCATGCGCCCGTAGTTGCGCATAGTTTTGGGATCAAGATCCTGAGTGGGATGTTCAACTTCATCAATAAGTGTTAATGCATCATTCAGGCCCAGATAGTCCTGCGTGGAGTAGCGGTAAGCCGCGATGTTTAATGATGTATCTGTCAGGTCAAAAAATTTGTTCCAGGAGATGCGATAGCTTTGCCCCTGGTACCTTTTATCATCCGGTATATCGACACTGGAGTGGGTGACATCGAAGGAAATTGCGCCGACTGAAGTATTCATCCCAATGCCAAGTAAACCTGCAGCATAATGATTATCTGTGACCTGAAAACCAGTATAGCCAGTGAACAGGTTACTTAAACCACGGTAATAGGTCGCTTGTAGTAAGTTTGGTTCATGATGCAAGTCGTCTTTATTAATTTGCCCGCCGCTGATATCCCAGCGAGAAACACCCGGGCGCAGCATTTGAATTACTGAAGAAAATGGCTGAGAAAATGTACGCTTGCTGCCATCAGCTTCTTCAATGGTTACGATAAGATCGCTGCCATACCCTGACGGGCTGAGATCATCAATGACAAAAGGTCCCGGTGGAACAGTGGTTTCATAAATTTTGTATCCACTCTGGGTGATGCTGACTTTGGCGTTAGTATTTGCTACACCACGAATTGTCGGGGCGAAGTTTGCCAATACAGGCGGCAGCATTCGGCTGTCGCTGTATAAGCGAATGCCGCGGATACTAACGGAGTCGAACGTTTCACCTGTGGTGTAGGATTCCCCCATAATGAGCTGCGAGCGGATAGCGGTAATGTCGCGCTGGACGTAGCGATTCATAAACTCAACATTGCTTCCCGCGTCGTTTCTCCAGCTATAGTTACCGCTGCTACGCAGACGCCAGGCCCCTAAATTGACGCCACCATTGAACGATGTATAAACGCTATCATTTGTATAATTTGAATTTTCACTGCGATAAGCGTTGATGTTATAAGACAGCGTAGCCGCGTTAATGCCATTTTCCCAAAGTGATGGGTCCACATAGTTTTGATAATTCTTCATCACCCATGCCTGGGGAACATTGATATCCAGACGTTGTTCAGAGGGGTCATAGTTCACTGAGGATTTAGGTATGGCTAACGACAGGTCAAGACAGTTGCCAAGCGTTTCATCCCGTGGAAGAAGGATAGTATTTTCCTCGTCTGCCGGGGGGGTCTTGATATGCAGTTGTAGTAGATTTTTCAGGGTAATACAGGCTTGAGCATTCTTTTTATCGGGGATCGCGATAAAGGGGATCTCCAGGTTAGCAACAGGTTGCTCGTTAACATAGATGCTAACATCGTAAACACCAGGCAAAGTCGGGTTGCCATCGCTATAGCGGCTAACATCAATACTGGAAGCGTTGCCACCCATTAAAAAGGTAGGGTCATACTCAACACTTTCGGCTCCGATGGTAGCGCCGCTATACATGATTGAGCAATACATTGCGATACGCGTAAGATTATGGCGTTTAGTCGATGTCTTTGTTTTCATTACATTGGCTTCCTGCTGCATAAGGTCCCTGGTCTTACAAATTGACATCGCCTTCAATTGCGCCGCCAAAATCATTAATCGCGGAGAAATGTACCTTTCCTGACGTTGCTTTCCCGCCTGAACCGCTTATGGTGAAAATCTCTTCGCTTTTCGGTGCAACCATTTTTACATTGAGCGGGTTCGACTTACCGCCAGCGATTAACTCTGCACTGTTGAAAGAGACGTAATAAGGTGTTGGGTTATATACACTCAGGCCAGACTTCCCTTCAGCCCATTTCCATTTCAGGGCTAATGGTGCTTCAGACGGGTTACCGTTTAATCCTGCCGGACGATAGAACAGCTTGATACGGGTACGGAAAGCCAGTTGTAACAGGCTCTGATTCTCTACTTTTGAAGCATCTGGTTTTGGGGGCACTTCCAGCACGTTAAACCAGAATACGCTTTCTTTGTCGCTGGGGAGTACGGTGCTGCCGGTATACATCAATTTGATGGTTTGACCGCGTTTAGCATCAATACGTGAAACGGGAGGTGTTGCCGTAAATGGTACATTAATGCTTCCCGGCTCAGCGTTATCGTCACCGGTATCCAGCCAGCTTTGTACTAACAGATGGCTATTGCCTTTATTCTCCAGGCGTACGCTAACGCTTTTTTGATCACTTTTATAAATGACGCGTGTACCGGAAATAACAATATCAGCCATAACAGGCATACTAAATGCCATACTACTGGCAACACATAATGCGACAATATTCTTTTTATTTAACAAAATATACCATCCATGACATGAATTGTTTTCAAGACAAGGGGGCGACAATAGGTGTCGCACCCTTGTAGTAATTTAAATCACCAACGAATAACTTAATTGTAGGTGATGGTGTAAGCTGTGTTGGTTCTTACATAACCAGCAGTTGCTGGTGTTGAGTCGTCTTCACGAACATAGGAGGCTTTGAAGTCAAAGACTGCAACATTATTGGTTAATGCTTTAGTGTAAGCATCAGATGCATTATTAATTTTGACTTGTTTAACAGTGGTGCCGTCAATGTTGTGCAGGGCGATATTCACACCAGATGACGGGGTGGTGATGGACATATCGTTATTCAAAGTGCCACGACTGTTACCAAAGAAAACTGAACCGAATGTCAGAGTCGGTTGGCCTCCCGGAGTCGCTTTGCTGCAGTCTACAGTAATGCTAAACGGTTTCGCTTTGGCACCGACAGCAGTTTCAGATACACCAGCGGTAATTTCAGCAACCGTTGCAGTTTGCAGAAGAACCAGGCCATCTTGCTTGCCGCCATCAACTTTTGTTTCACAGGTGTTATCGCTAACCAAGCCACTGATGTTAATCTGACCACCATCCATATCAGCAGAAGCAGTACCTGCAACCATTGCCAGCATAAGACCAGACAGGGCAAAACCTAATTTTTTAGACATAATAATCCTTGAATTATATTCCATGAGTTTAACTACAATCGGGTGCTTTCAGACAAAGAACCCCGATAGAGAAAAATAGATTGGTTTGTTAATGATGAATGTGAAGATTTACTGAATGTAACATCTGTTCATCACCAAGTGGGATATTGTGCATATTTAAATTTATATATCCACTTAATTCATCTTTAAGTAAAACTTAATGTACAAAGCGGGAAAAATATTGTATGTGAGGCGGAAGGTGTTAACGGGGTATATAATATTAATTATGGTTGTAGCTTAGGGAATATATTAATTGCAATGGGGTAAGGCTATTTTTCGGAATTTATTTATATTCATGAAATCATTAAATCACCATTTGTTTAATTCATGAAATTTATTTATTTTTAATAAATTTCCTAATACTGTTCCATCAGGAAACACCAGCTCCGGCGCAATTTCAAACAGCGGCCACAGCATAAATCCACGATTCTTCATATCGTAGTGCGGAACGGTCAGGCGTTCGGTATTTATTACTTCATTACCAAATAGCATGATGTCGAGATCCAGTGTGCGCGGCCCCCAGCGTTCCGCTTTACGGACGCGACCTTGTTGTAACTCAATACGTTGTGTGTGGTTGAGTAACTCTTCAGGTGCAAGAGAGGTTTCCAGCGCCACGGCTGCGTTTAAGTAATCGGGTTGATCTTGCGGCCCCAGCGGTGGGGTGCGGTAAAACGAAGAAACGGCAAGAATGTGGCTTTCAGGGATATCGCCTAATGCTTTCAGGGCAGCATTGACCTGCTCCAGCGGAGAGGCCAGATTGCTGCCTATGGCAATATACGCCACTGTCATGCGGTACCCTCACGACGCGGTGCGCGTTTGCGTGGACGACGAGAACGGCGACGCGGTGACGGCTCTTCATCCAGCTCGTTGAGCATCCCTTTTTGGTCTGGTGGCGCGGAAACCTGGAACTCACCCCACCATTTCACAAGACGCTGCAGTTCAGCGTTACGTTCAACTTCAGCTCGCAAGGCCAACAGGTCATAAGCCGCACGGAACTTAGGATGCTCCAGCAGTTTCCAGGCGCGTTTACCCTGACGTCGGGACATACGCAACTGCAACTGCCAGATATCGCGGGTTAACGTCGTCAGACGTTTCGGGATCGCCAGTGAACGGCAGGCTTCGTCCAGCACGTCGTTCATCGCCAGCGCGAAAGCGTCGTGATAGGTCAGGCCGCTTTCCTGGGCGATCTTCTGTGCCGTCTCCAGCAGTGGGTACCAGAACATGGCGGCAAACAGGAACGCCGGGTTCACGCGCATATCGTTATGGATACGCGTATCGGTATTCTTCAGCACCTGTTCAATGATCCGCTCCATCGGGCTGTCGCCATTTTCCGTGAAGTAGCGGGTAATGGTCGGGAACAGCGGCTGGAACAGATGATATTCACACAGCAGCTTATAGGTTTCGTAACCGTAGCCCGCTTGCAGCAGTTTCAAAGATTCTTCAAACAGACGTGCCGGTGGAATATCGTTCAGCAGGGTAGCCAGGCGAGGGATCGGTTCTGCGGTTTCAGGACTGATACGCATACCCAATTTGGCGGCAAAACGTACCGCGCGCAGCATCCGTACCGGATCTTCACGGTAGCGCGTTTCCGGGTTACCAATCAGACGGATAACGCCGTCTTTCAGATCCTTCATGCCGCCAACGTAATCACGGACGGTAAAATCTGCCACGCTGTAATACAGGCTGTTGATAGTGAAATCGCGGCGCTGGGCGTCTTCTTCGATGGAGCCGAAAATGTTGTCGCGCAGCAACATGCCGTTTTGCCCGCGTTGGGAGGTCGTGCGGTCGCTGATGTTACCTTCGTGGTGTCCACGGAAGGTCGCAACTTCGATAATCTCCGGGCCAAACATCACATGAGCCAGACGGAAACGGCGACCCACCAGGCGGCAGTTACGGAACAGTTTGCGCACCTGCTCAGGCGTGGCGTTAGTGGTTACGTCAAAATCTTTCGGCTTTTTGCCAAGTAACAGGTCGCGCACGCCGCCGCCAACCAGCCAGGCTTCGTATCCCGCTTTATTGAGCCTGTACATTACCTTCAGGGCATTTTCACTGATATCTTTGCGGGAAATAGCATGCTGCTCACGCGGGATCACCGTCACCTGTGGACGGGCGACTGCCTGTTCAGCCTCGCTTTCCTCGCGGCTTAGCACCTTGCGGCAAAAATTAGCGACTCGGGTAAAAATAGTACACCTCGGTAGTGTCAAACATCATTCAGGACAAAAAAATAGCGGCTAATCATAGCTCAGCATGACGCATTTGAGAATGTTGAATTTACAATTGCCGACTCAGGCACGGCGGTAAGCCGCCAGTTTTTGACGGCTAACTGAAGGATTTGCTCGACGCTGAAATCCTGCCAGTGTGCTTCTGCCTGCTGCCCCAGAAATTGAAGTGCCGCGATTAGTACCGGGCGTGGATCGCCTTTTGGCAACGCAGGCGCATGATTCTGCTTGGAAAGTTTAGCGCCTTGTGGATTAAGCGCCAGCGGAAGATGAATGTAATCTGGCACTTGCCAGCCAAAAAGCTGGTACAGCGAGATTTGCCGCACTGTCGGTTCGATCAAATCTGCCCCGCGGACAATTTCGCTCACGCCCTGGAAGTGATCATCCACCACCACCGCCAGGTTATAGGCAAACAAACCATCACGGCGATGAATAATAAAATCTTCCCGTGCCAGTTTTTCGTCGGCGTGAATAATGCCTCGCAGCAGGTCAGTAAACTGGGTGACCGGATGCTGCTGGCGGATACGTACTGCGGCGTTGTCTGGTCCATGATGCAATTCCCGGCAATGGCCGTCGTAAATACCGCCAATGCTTTGAATACGCGCGCGCGTGCAGGTGCAGTAATAACTTAGTCCTTGCTCATGTAACCAGGCGAGTGCTTCGCGATAGGCGTCGTGACGTTGCGATTGCCAGAGAACGTCGCCGTCCCAGTGCAGACCGTAATGTTCCAGCTGGCGCAGGATAGTCTCTGCGGCACCGGGAACTTCACGAGGCGGGTCGATATCTTCAATGCGTACTAGCCAGCGACCTTGCCTAGCGCGAGCCTGTAAATAGCTGCCAAGCGCGGCAATCAGAGAGCCAAAATGAAGCTCGCCGGAAGGAGAGGGGGCAAAGCGGCCAATATAGTGTGTGTCTGTCATCTCTTTGAACAAAAAATAAGGCGGGAGCATTTCCCGCCTGTGGTAAACGTGATGGAACGGCTGTAATTAGCCAGCCATCTGTTTTTCGCGAATTTCAGCCAGCGTTTTGCAGTCGATGCACAGATCGGCTGTCGGGCGCGCTTCCAGACGGCGAATACCAATTTCAACACCGCAGGATTCGCAGTAGCCGAAATCTTCGTCTTCCACTTTTTTCAGCGTTTTCTCGATCTTTTTGATCAGCTTACGCTCGCGATCGCGGTTACGCAGTTCGAGGCTGAACTCTTCTTCCTGGGCTGCACGGTCTACCGGGTCCGGGAAGTTGGCTGCTTCATCCTGCATATGTGTAACGGTGCGATCGACTTCATCCCTGAGTTGATTACGCCATGCTTCCAGAATACGACGGAAGTGCGCCAGCTGGGCTTCATTCATATACTCTTCGCCCGGCTTCTCCTGATATGGTTCCACCCCAGCGATGGCGAGAATACTCAGGGACGATGTTTTACGGTTTTGCCCTTCTTGCATGTTGCTTCTCCTTAACACGCACTATCGATCCCCATGTTCGGGGGAAAAATGAGGCCGCTATAAATAGCAGATGCTTTTCCGGATAGCAATTATCTAAACGTAACACTTGACAACTGTGTGAGGAAAAGCGTATTTGCGCACGCGACCAGAATGTAAATTAACCAGTTACTTACTCTACTACAATGTAACCGGTAATGATTTTTTAAGAGCCATGCCTTCGGCAGAAAGTTCCGCTTTGTAAGCCAGAATTTCTACCCCCCTCTGTTGAGCTTCTGACAATAGTTGCGCGTATTTCTCATCGATGTGGCGCGCGGGTGAAAACCGTGTAATGGCTGAATGCAGCACGGCAAAAAAGATAACCGCACGCTGGCCTTCAGCCGCTACGCTCATCAACTCCCGAAGGTGTTTCTGACCTCGTTCAGTGACCGCATCGGGAAAATATCCCTGTTCGTTTTCCGCTAACGTAACCGATTTCACTTCAATATAGCAGTCTGGACGCGAATCCGCCTGCAACATAAAGTCAATACGGCTGCGTTCTGCGCCGTATTTAACTTCGCTTTTCAGCGAGCTATAGCCTGACAGTTCTGAAATTGATTCATTAAGGATAGCCTCTTTCGTCAACCTGTTAGCCCAAAGCGTATTGACGCAAATAATTGCGCCGCTCTGGCTTTGAGTCAATTCCCAGGTGTGTGGGTATTTCCGTTTGGTGTTGTCTGAAGTCGAATACCAGACGGTATCGCCAGGCGTTGCACAACCGGTCATCGCACCCGTATTCGGGCAGTGTAGCGTTAATTCGCGACCATCGGGTGTGATCACATCGGCTAAAAAACGTTTGTAACGCTGAATTAGCGTCGCGCGCTGTAGAGGGGGAGAAAATTCCATTACGACAATCCTTGTTATTGCGTTAGCGCCCAGCGTTTTAGCGGCGTGTAGCGTGTGCGTCCACGCGCAAACGAGGAGGCATAAAGGGTGAACTCCGTCACCGTATACGACCAGTTAAAACCTGGCGGCGGGATTGTCACCGCCTCGCTGGCGTCGCGCAATAAGGTAATATGTGGATGAAACGGACGATTGCTTTGAAAACAACCGCTGCGGGCAGCCTGTGAACGGAGCATATTCGCCAGCTGGATTAAGCCGCGTGGTGGCTGACGCATCCCTAACCACACCACACGCGAACGCAGCCATTGACCGGCGTCATCAAGCGTGAGTGTGAAACCCGGTTGACGAATCCGCCCGGCTAAAAGAGAAAGCGCCTTCTCTTTCTCGGCGCTCACTTCGCCTAAAAATGCCAGAGTCAGATGCAAATTATCGGCGGCGACCGGACGTCCCGCGTCAGGTGGGAAGTGTGTGGCGCGCCAGTGGATAATCTGTTCGCGGATTTCTGCAGGTAAGTCGATAGCAAAGAACAGCCGTTGCGGTTCAGACATGTGAGGCACTCGGTTATGAATTACCGCGATGCTACAATGTGGCGCGAAGAATGTTAACCCTCTGGAGCGTTTTGTGTCGTCGTTGCCCGTTGCTGCCGTCTTACCTGAGTTACTTGCTGCCCTCGATGGTGCACCGCAGGTGTTATTAAGTGCGCCGACCGGGGCCGGGAAATCAACCTGGCTGCCGCTGCAACTGCTGGCGCATCCCGGCATTAACGGGAAAATTATCCTCCTGGAGCCGCGTCGTCTGGCGGCGCGTAACGTTGCGCAACGGCTGGCGGAGCTGCTTAACGAAAAGCCAGGCGATACCGTTGGCTACCGGATGCGTGCGCAAAACTGCGTCGGGCCGAATACCCGCCTGGAAGTGGTTACCGAAGGCGTGCTGACGCGCATGATCCAGCGTGACCCTGAACTGAGCGGTGTTGGATTGGTGATCCTCGATGAGTTTCATGAGCGCAGCTTGCAGGCGGATTTGGCGTTGGCGCTGTTACTCGATGTGCAACAAGGTCTGCGTGATGACCTTAAACTGCTGATTATGTCGGCTACGCTGGACAACGACCGCTTGCAGCAAATGCTGCCAGGAGCGCCCGTCGTCATCTCAGAAGGGCGCTCGTTTCCGGTTGAACGCCGTTATTTACCGCTGCCCGCGCATCAGCGTTTTGACGAAGCCGTTGCGGTAGCCACCGCCGAAACGCTGCGTCAGGAAAGTGGATCATTACTGTTATTTTTACCTGGCGTCGGAGAAATTCAGCGCGTGCAGGAACAACTGGCTTCGCGCATCGGCAGTGATGTGTTGCTCTGCCCGCTGTATGGCGCGTTGTCGCTGAACGATCAGCGAAAAGCGATCCTCCCGGCACCGCAAGGGATGCGCAAAGTGGTGCTGGCGACCAATATTGCTGAAACCAGTTTAACCATTGAAGGTATTCGTCTGGTGGTGGATTGTGCCCAGGAGCGTGTGGCGCGTTTTGATCCGCGCACGGGGCTTACGCGACTGATTACTCAACGCGTTAGCCAGGCATCCATGACGCAGCGTGCCGGGCGCGCCGGGCGTCTGGAGCCGGGTATCTGCCTGCATTTAATCGCCAAAGAACAAGCCGAACGCGCCGCGGCGCAAAGTGAACCGGAAATATTACAAAGCGATCTTTCCGGTTTGCTGATGGAATTACTGCAATGGGGATGCAGCGATCCGGCGCAGATGAGCTGGCTGGATCAACCGCCAACGGTGAATCTACTGGCCGCGAAACGCCTGTTACGGATGCTGGGGGCGCTGGACGGTGAACGGCTTAGTGCGCAAGGGCAAAAAATGGCAGCGCTGGGTAACGATCCGCGTTTAGCGGCAATGCTGGTTAGCGCGAAGAACGACGACGAAGCTGCTACCGCGGCAAAAATTGCCGCCATTCTCGAAGAGCCGCCACGGATGGGCAATAGTGACCTGGGCGTGGCGTTTTCGCGCAATCAACCCGCCTGGCAGCAACGTAGTCAGCAACTGTTAAAACGTTTAAACGTACGCGGCGGTGAGGCAGACAGTTCGCTTATCGCGCCGCTACTTGCCGGGGCGTATGCCGATCGCATTGCTCGTCGCCGTGGGCAAGATGGACGCTATCAACTGGCAAACGGCATGGGGGCGATGCTCGATGCCGACGATGCGCTAAGCCGCCACGAATGGTTGATCGCACCGTTATTATTGCAGGGCAGCGCCTCGCCGGATGCGCGGATTTTACTGGCGCTACCGGTCGATATCGATGAATTAGTACAACGCTGCCCGCAGCTGGTACAGCAGTCTGACACTGTGGAGTGGGATGACGCGCAAGGTACGCTGAAAGCCTGGCGTCGGCTGCAAATCGGTCAGTTGACGGTGAAAGTGCAGCCACTGGCGAAACCCTCGGAAGACGAGTTGCATCAGGCGATGCTTAACGGCATTCGTGATAAAGGTTTAAGCGTGCTCAACTGGACGGCGGAAGCGGAACAGCTACGCTTGCGTTTGTTATGCGCCGCAAAGTGGTTGCCGGAATATGACTGGCCAGCGGTTGATGATGAGAGTTTGTTGGCGACGCTGGAAACGTGGCTACTGCCGCATATGAGCGGCGTGCATTCACTACGCGGCCTGAAATCACTCGACATTTATCAGGCACTACGCGGATTACTTGATTGGGGAATGCAGCAACGTCTGGATAGTGAATTGCCTGCGCATTACACTGTGCCGACGGGAAGCCGGATCGCCATTCGTTATCATGAAGATAACCCGCCCGCGCTGGCGGTGAGAATGCAGGAGATGTTTGGTGAGGCCACCAATCCGACGATCGCCCAGGGGCGCGTGCCGCTGGTGCTGGAGTTGCTTTCCCCTGCCCAAAGGCCATTACAAATCACACGAGATTTGAGCGCCTTCTGGAAAGGAGCGTACCGTGAGGTGCAAAAAGAGATGAAAGGGCGTTATCCCAAACATGTCTGGCCGGACGACCCGGCAAATACTGCACCGACGCGACGGACGAAAAAGTATTCGTGAAGACCAAAGCAAATTTGAGAGATATCTTCTTCTGTCTTGTAACAGAAGAACAGAAAATCGGGCTTTTGCGCCTGAATATTGCGGAGAAAAAGCATGGCCGGGAATGACCGCGAGCCAATTGGACGCAAAGGGAAACCGACGCGTCCGGTCAAACAAAAGGTAAGCCGTCGTCGTTACGAAGATGACGATGATTACGACGATTATGATGACTATGAGGATGAAGAACCGATGCCGCGCAAAGGTAAGGGCAAAGGCAAAGGGCGTAAGCCTCGTGGCAAACGCGGCTGGCTATGGCTGCTGCTAAAACTGGCTATCGTTTTTGCCGTGCTGATCGCCATTTACGGCGTTTATCTCGATCAAAAAATTCGCAGCCGTATTGATGGCAAGGTCTGGCAACTGCCTGCGGCAGTTTATGGCCGAATGGTCAACCTTGAGCCAGATATGACCATCAGCAAGAACGAGATGGTGAAGCTGCTGGAGGCAACCCAGTATCGTCAGGTGTCGAAAATGACCCGTCCTGGCGAATTTACCGTGCAGGCCAACAGCATTGAGATGATCCGCCGTCCGTTTGATTTCCCGGACAGTAAAGAAGGGCAGGTGCGTGCGCGTCTGACCTTTGATGGCGATCATCTGGCGACCATCGTCAATATGGAGAACAACCGTCAGTTTGGTTTCTTCCGTCTTGATCCGCGCCTGATCACCATGATCTCCTCGCCAAACGGTGAGCAACGTCTGTTTGTGCCGCGCAGTGGTTTCCCTGATTTGCTGGTGGATACTTTGCTGGCGACAGAAGACCGCCATTTCTACGAGCATGATGGGATCAGTCTCTACTCCATCGGACGTGCGGTGCTGGCAAACCTGACCGCCGGACGCACGGTGCAGGGGGCGAGTACGCTGACGCAACAGCTGGTGAAAAACCTGTTCCTCTCCAGCGAGCGCTCTTACTGGCGTAAAGCGAACGAAGCTTACATGGCGCTGATCATGGACGCGCGTTACAGCAAAGACCGTATTCTTGAGCTGTATATGAACGAGGTGTATCTCGGTCAGAGCGGCGACAACGAAATCCGCGGCTTCCCGCTGGCGAGCTTGTATTACTTTGGTCGCCCAGTAGAAGAATTGAGCCTCGACCAGCAGGCGCTGTTGGTGGGTATGGTGAAAGGGGCGTCCATCTACAATCCGTGGCGTAACCCGAAACTGGCGCTGGAGCGACGTAATCTGGTACTGCGTCTGCTGCAACAGCAACAGATTATTGATCAAGAACTCTATGACATGTTGAGTGCACGTCCGCTGGGCGTTCAGCCGCGCGGTGGGGTAATCTCTCCACAGCCAGCCTTTATGCAGCTGGTGCGTCAGGAGCTGCAGGCAAAACTGGGCGATAAGGTAAAAGATCTCTCCGGCGTGAAGATCTTCACTACCTTTGACTCGGTGGCCCAGGACGCGGCAGAAAAAGCCGCCGTGGAAGGCATTCCGGCACTGAAGAAACAGCGTAAGTTGAGTGATCTTGAAACCGCGATTGTGGTCGTCGACCGCTTTAGCGGTGAAGTTCGTGCGATGGTCGGTGGTTCTGAGCCGCAGTTTGCGGGCTACAACCGTGCGATGCAGGCGCGTCGTTCGATTGGTTCCCTTGCAAAACCAGCGACTTATCTGACTGCCTTAAGCCAGCCGAAAATCTATCGTTTGAATACGTGGATTGCCGATGCGCCAATCGCGCTGCGTCAGCCGAATGGCCAGGTCTGGTCACCGCAGAATGATGACCGTCGTTATAGCGAAAGTGGCAGAGTGATGCTGGTGGATGCGTTGACCCGTTCGATGAACGTGCCGACGGTGAATCTGGGGATGGCGCTGGGGCTGCCTGCGGTTACGGAGACCTGGATCAAACTGGGCGTACCGAAAGATCAGCTGCATCCGGTTCCGGCAATGCTGCTGGGGGCGTTGAACTTAACGCCAATCGAAGTGGCGCAGGCATTCCAGACTATCGCCAGCGGCGGTAACCGTGCACCGCTTTCTGCGCTGCGTTCGGTAATTGCGGAAGATGGCAAAGTGCTGTATCAGAGCTTCCCGCAGGCGGAACGCGCGGTTCCGGCGCAGGCGGCGTATCTGACACTATGGACCATGCAGCAGGTGGTACAACGTGGTACGGGTCGTCAGCTTGGGGCGAAATACCCGAACCTGCATCTGGCAGGGAAAACAGGGACTACCAACAATAACGTAGATACCTGGTTTGCGGGCATTGACGGCAGCACGGTGACCATCACCTGGGTAGGCCGTGATAACAACCAACCGACCAAACTGTATGGAGCCAGCGGGGCAATGTCGATTTATCAGCGTTATCTGGCTAACCAGACGCCAACGCCGCTAAATCTTGTTCCGCCAGAAGATATTGCAGATATGGGCGTGGACTACGACGGCAACTTTGTTTGCAGCGGTGGCATGCGTGTCTTGCCGGTCTGGACCAGCGATCCGCAATCGCTGTGCCAGCAGAGTGAGATGCAGCAGCAACCGTCAGGCAATCCGTTTGATCAGTCTTCTCAGCCGCAGCAACAGCCGCAACAGCAACCTGCTCAGCAAGAGCAGAAAGACAGCGACGGTGTAGCCGGTTGGATCAAGGATATGTTTGGTAGTAATTAACGTCTAAGCGTGACATACCGGATGGCGAGTTGCCATCCGGTAAAATAACATCCCACCTAAAGTATTAACCCTTTCTTTTCATCTGGTTGTTTATTAACCCTTCAGGAACGCTCAGATTGCGTACCGCTTGCGAACCCGCCAGCGTTTCGAATATTATCTTATCTTTATAATAATCATTCTCGTTTACGTTATCATTCACTTTACATCAGAGATATACCAATGGCGCGTTCCAAAACTGCTCAGCCAAAACATTCACTGCGTAAAATCGCAGTTGTAGTAGCCACAGCGGTTAGCGGCATGTCTGTTTATGCACAGGCAGCGGTTGAACCGAAAGAAGACACTATCACCGTTACCGCTGCACCTGCGCCGCAAGAAAGCGCATGGGGGCCAGCTGCAACTATTGCGGCGCGACAGTCAGCTACCGGCACTAAAACCGATACGCCGATTCAAAAAGTGCCACAGTCTATTTCTGTTGTGACCGCCGAAGAGATGGCGCTGCATCAGCCGAAGTCGGTAAAAGAAGCGCTTAGCTACACGCCGGGTGTCTCTGTTGGTACGCGTGGCGCATCCAACACCTATGACCACCTGATCATTCGCGGCTTTGCGGCAGAAGGCCAAAGCCAGAATAACTATCTGAATGGCCTGAAGTTGCAGGGCAACTTCTATAACGATGCGGTCATTGACCCGTATATGCTGGAACGCGCTGAAATTATGCGTGGCCCGGTTTCCGTGCTTTACGGTAAAAGCAGTCCTGGCGGTCTGTTGAATATGGTCAGCAAGCGTCCGACTACTGAACCGCTGAAAGAAGTTCAGTTTAAAGCCGGTACTGACAGCCTGTTCCAGACTGGTTTTGACTTTAGCGATGCGTTGGATGATGACGGTGTTTACTCTTATCGCCTGACCGGTCTTGCGCGTTCTGCCAATGCCCAGCAGAAAGGCTCAGAAGAGCAGCGTTATGCTATTGCACCGGCGTTCACCTGGCGTCCGGATGATAAAACCAATTTCACCTTCCTTTCTTACTTCCAGAACGAGCCGGAAACCGGTTATTACGGCTGGTTGCCGAAAGAGGGAACCGTTGAGCCGTTGCCGAACGGTAAGCGTCTGCCGACAGATTTTAACGAAGGGGCGAAGAACAACACCTATTCTCGTAATGAGAAGATGGTGGGCTACAGCTTCGATCACGAATTTAACGACACCTTTACTGTGCGTCAGAACCTGCGCTTTGCTGAAAACAAAACTTCGCAAAACAGCGTTTATGGTTACGGCGTCTGCTCCGATCCGGCGAATGCTTACAGCAAACAGTGTGCGGCATTAGCGCCAGCGGATAAAGGCCATTATCTGGCACGTAAATACGTCGTTGATGATGAGAAGCTGCAAAACTTCTCCGTTGATACCCAGTTGCAGAGCAAGTTTGCCACTGGCGATATCGACCACACCCTGCTGACCGGTGTCGACTTTATGCGTATGCGTAATGACATCAACGCCTGGTTTGGTTACGACGACTCTGTGCCACTGCTCGATCTGTACAATCCGGTGAATACCGATTTCGATTTCAATGCGAAAGATCCGGCAAACTCCGGTCCTTACCGCATTCTGAATAAGCAGAAACAAACGGGCGTTTATGTTCAGGATCAGGCGCAGTGGGATAAAGTGCTGGTCACCCTGGGCGGTCGTTACGACTGGGCAGATCAAGAATCTCTTAACCGCGTAGCGGGAACGACCGATAAACGTGATGACAAACAGTTTACCTGGCGTGGTGGTGTTAACTACCTGTTTGATAATGGTGTAACACCTTACTTCAGCTATAGCGAATCGTTTGAACCTTCTTCGCAAGTTGGGAAGGATGGTAATATTTTTGCACCGTCTAAAGGTAAGCAGTATGAAGTCGGCGTGAAATATGTACCGGAAGATCGTCCAATTGTGGTTACTGGTGCCGTGTATAATCTCACTAAAACCAACAACCTGATGGCGGACCCTGAGGGTTCCTTCTTCTCGGTTGAAGGTGGCGAGATCCGCGCTCGTGGCGTAGAAATCGAAGCAAAAGCGGCGCTGTCGGCGAGTGTTAACGTGGTTGGTTCTTATACCTATACCGATGCGGAATACACTACCGATACTACCTACAAAGGCAATACGCCTGCACAGGTGCCAAAACACATGGCTTCGCTGTGGGCTGACTATACCTTCTTTGACGGTCCGCTTTCAGGTCTGACGCTGGGCACCGGTGGTCGTTATACTGGCTCCAGCTATGGTGATCCGGCTAACTCCTTTAAAGTGGGAAGTTATACGGTCGTGGATGCGTTAGTGCGTTATGATCTGGCACGAGTCGGCATGGCTGGCTCCAACGTGGCGCTGCATGTCAACAACCTGTTCGATCGTGAATACGTCGCCAGCTGCTTTAACACCTATGGCTGCTTCTGGGGCGCAGAACGTCAGGTCGTTGCAACCGCAACCTTCCGCTTCTAATTTTTTCTTTGGGGCACGGATTTCCGTGCCCGCTTCACAAGTTGGCTGTTATGCAGGAATACACGAATCATTCCGATACCACTTTTGCACTGCGTAATATCTCCTTTCGTGTGCCAGGGCGCACGCTTTTGCATCCGCTGTCGTTAACCTTTCCTGCCGGGAAAGTGACTGGTCTGATTGGTCACAACGGTTCTGGTAAATCCACTCTGCTCAAAATGCTTGGCCGTCATCAGCCGCTGTCGGAAGGGGAGATTCTTCTTGATGCCCAGCCGCTGGACAGCTGGAGCAGCAAAGCGTTTGCCCGCAAAGTGGCTTATTTGCCGCAGCAGCTTCCTCCGGCAGAAGGGATGACAGTGCGTGAACTGGTGGCGATTGGTCGTTACCCGTGGCATGGCGCACTGGGGCGCTTTGGTGTGGCAGATCGCGAAAAGGTCGAGGAAGCTATCTCGCTGGTTGGCTTAAAACCGCTGGCGCATCGGCTGGTCGATAGTCTCTCTGGCGGCGAACGTCAGCGGGCGTGGATCGCCATGCTGGTGGCGCAGGATAGCCGTTGTCTGTTGCTCGACGAACCGACCTCGGCGCTGGATATCGCCCACCAGGTTGATGTGCTGGCGCTGGTGCATCGTTTAAGTCAGGAGCGTGGCCTGACGGTCATTGCCGTGCTGCACGATATCAATATGGCTGCGCGTTACTGTGATTATCTGGTCGCCCTGCGCGGCGGTGAAATGATTGCTCAGGGAACGCCTGCGGAAATTATGCGCGGCGAAACCCTCGAAATGATTTATGGCATCCCGATGGGTATTCTGCCGCATCCGGCGGGTGCTGCACCTGTGAGTTTTGTTTATTGATGAGCGGCTTACCTCTTATTTCGCGCCGTCGACTGTTAACGGCGATGGCGCTTTCTCCGTTGTTATGGCAGATGAATACCGCCCACGCGGCGGCTATTGATCCCAATCGTATTGTGGCGCTGGAGTGGTTGCCGGTGGAATTACTGCTGGCGCTCGGCATCGTGCCTTACGGCGTGGCGGATACCATCAACTATCGCCTGTGGGTCAGCGAACCACCATTGCCGGACTCAGTGATCGACGTCGGTTTGCGCACAGAACCTAACCTTGAACTGCTGACCGAAATGAAACCATCGTTTATGGTCTGGTCGGCAGGATATGGCCCTTCACCAGAAATGCTGGCACGTATTGCGCCGGGTCGCGGATTTAACTTCAGTGACGGCAAACAGCCGCTGGCGATGGCGCGTAAGTCACTGACGGAAATGGCAGATTTACTTAACCTGCAAAGCGCAGCAGAAACGCATTTAGCGCACTATGAAGACTTTATCCGCAGCATGAAACCCCGCTTTGTGAAGCGTGGTGCGCGCCCGTTATTGCTGACGACACTTATCGATCCGCGCCATATGCTGGTCTTCGGTCCAAACAGCTTGTTCCAGGAAATTCTTGATGAGTACGGCATCCCAAATGCCTGGCAAGGGGAAACCAACTTCTGGGGCAGTACCGCCGTCAGTATCGATCGTCTGGCAGCGTATAAAGACGTTGATGTGCTCTGTTTTGATCACGACAACAGCAAAGACATGGATGCGCTAATGGCAACCCCGCTGTGGCAGGCCATGCCGTTTGTCCGCGCCGGACGCTTTCAGCGCGTTCCGGCGGTCTGGTTCTATGGCGCGACGCTTTCGGCAATGCACTTTGTGCGTATTCTGGATAACGCCATCGGAGGTAAAGCGTGAGTAAACGAATTGCGCTTTTCCCGGCGTTATTGCTGGCGCTGCTGGTGATTGTCGCAGCGGCGCTCACCTGGATGAACTTTTCGCAAGCGCTGCCGCGTAGCCAGTGGGCGCAGGCTGCCTGGTCGCCGGATATCGATGTCATCGAGCAGATGATTTTTCACTACAGCTTGCTGCCGCGTCTGGCGATTTCGCTGCTGGTAGGCGCGGGCCTGGGGCTGGTGGGCGTGCTGTTTCAGCAAGTGCTGCGTAACCCGCTGGCGGAACCGACGACGTTGGGCGTTGCTACAGGCGCGCAACTGGGGATTACCGTCACCACGCTCTGGGCGATCCCAGGTGCTATGGCGAGCCAGTTTGCTGCGCTGGCAGGGGCTTGCGTTGTTGGCTTAATTGTCTTTGGCGTCGCGTGGGGGAAACGGCTGTCGCCGGTAACGCTGATTCTCGCGGGGCTGGTAGTGAGCCTTTATTGTGGGGCAATCAATCAGTTACTGGTTATCTTCCATCACGACCAGCTACAAAGCATGTTCCTGTGGAGCACCGGAACGCTGACGCAAACCGACTGGGGCGGCGTTGAGCGTTTATGGCCGCAGTTGCTGGGCGGCGTGATGCTGACGTTACTGCTACTTCGTCCGTTAACCCTGATGGGGCTTGATGATGGCGTGGCGCGCAATCTCGGGCTGGCCTTGTCGCTCGCGCGTCTGGCGGCGCTGACGCTGGCGATAGTCATCAGTGCGCTGCTGGTGAATGCGGTGGGGATTATCGGCTTTATCGGGTTGTTCGCGCCGCTGCTGGCAAAAATGCTGGGGGCGCGGCGTTTGTTGCCACGATTGATGCTGGCGTCGCTGATTGGTGCACTGATCCTCTGGCTTTCCGATCAAATCATCCTCTGGCTGACTCGCGTGTGGATGGAAGTTTCTACCGGTTCGGTCACTGCGTTGATCGGTGCGCCGCTGCTACTGTGGCTGCTGCCGCGTTTACGCAGCATTAGCGCGCCGGATATGAAGGTCAACGATCGTGTCGCGACTGAACGCCAACATGTGCTGGCGTTTGCCCTCGCGGGCGGCGTGCTGCTGTTGATGGCTGTGGTGGTGGCGCTGTCGTTTGGTCGTGATGCGCACGGCTGGACGTGGGCGAGCGGGGCGTTGCTCGAGGATTTGATGCCCTGGCGCTGGCCGCGAATTATGGCGGCGCTGTTTGCGGGAGTCATGCTGGCGGTGGCGGGCTGTATTATTCAGCGGCTGACCGGAAACCCGATGGCAAGCCCGGAAGTGCTGGGGATTAGCTCCGGCGCGGCGTTTGGCGTGGTGTTGATGCTGTTTCTGGTGCCGGGTAATGCCTTTGGCTGGCTGTTACCTGCAGGCAGTCTCGGCGCGGCGGTGACGCTGTTGATCATTATGATCGCCGCCGGCCGCGGTGGATTTTCCCCACACCGCATGTTACTGGCGGGGATGGCGTTAAGCACCGCGTTCACCATGCTTTTGATGATGTTGCAGGCAAGTGGTGACCCGCGAATGGCGCAAGTGCTGACCTGGATTTCCGGTTCGACCTACAACGCGACCGATGCGCAGGTCTGGCGCACCGGAATTGTGATGGTGATTTTGCTGGCGATTACCCCGCTGTGCCGCCGCTGGCTGACCATTTTACCGCTGGGTGGTGATACCGCCCGAGCCGTGGGGATGGCGCTGACGCCGACGCGAATTGCGCTGCTGCTGTTAGCGGCTTGCCTGACAGCGACTGCGACAATGACCATTGGACCGTTGAGTTTTGTTGGTTTAATGGCACCGCATATTGCGCGGATGATGGGCTTTCGACGGACGATGCCACACATCGTAATTTCGGCGCTGGTGGGAGGATTACTGCTGGTGTTCGCTGACTGGTGTGGGCGGATGGTGCTGTTTCCATTCCAGATCCCAGCGGGGCTGCTGTCGACCTTTATCGGCGCGCCATATTTTATCTATTTGTTGAGAAAGCAGAGCCGTTAATTGAATGCCTCGCCCGGTGGGCGAGGCAAAATCATCACAACTTCGCAAACACCCGACGTGCAGCATCGATGGTGTTATTGATATCTTCCATGCTGTGCGCCACAGACATAAAGCCCGCTTCAAACGCTGACGGTGCCAGATAAACACCTTCGTCCAGCATCATATGGAAGAAACGCTTAAAGCGTTCCACGTCACAGGCCATCACATCCTGATAGCACGTCACGGACTCGGCGTCGGTAAAGAAAATACCGAACATGCCGCCAACGTGGTTTACCACCAGCGGAATTCCGGCTTCTTCTGCCGCTTCCAGCAGACCTTCTGCCAGACGTGTTGTCAGCTCATCCAGCGTTTCGTGAACGCCCGGCTGCGCGACTTCATTCAGACAGGCGAAACCAGCAGCCATCGCAATCGGGTTACCGGAAAGCGTACCCGCCTGATAGACCGGACCGGTCGGGGCCAGCGCATCCATTACATCACGACGACCACCGAATGCGCCTACCGGCATTCCACCGCCGATGATTTTGCCGAGGCAGGTGAGATCCGGTTCCACACCGTAATAATCCTGTGCGCCAGCTAGCGCTACGCGGAAACCGGTCATCACTTCATCGATGATCAGCAACGCGCCAAATTCGTCGCACAGCGCGCGCAGACCCGGCAGGAACTCTGGCAGCGGCGGAACGCAGTTCATATTGCCTGCCACCGGCTCGACGATAATACAGGCAATCTCTTGCGGGTACTGTTCGAACGCTGCGCGTACAGAAGCCAGATCGTTATAAGTACAGGTTAAGGTATGTTTGGCGAAATCTGCCGGAACGCCCGGCGAGTTTGGCTGGCCTAACGTGAGTGCGCCAGAACCGGCTTTCACCAGCAGGCAGTCAGCGTGACCGTGGTAACAACCTTCAAATTTAATAATTTTGTCGCGACCGGTAAAACCACGGGCCAGGCGGATGGCGCTCATTGTCGCTTCAGTGCCGGAGTTCACCATGCGCACCATATCCATGGTCGGGACCAGTTCGGTCACCAGTTGCGCCATTTTCACTTCCATTTCGGTTGGTGCACCAAAGCTTAAACCACGCTCGGCGGCTTCAATCACGGCATTGCGGATCGCCGGATGGTTATGGCCCAGCACCATCGGCCCCCAGGAACCGACATAATCGATATAGGCTTTGCCATCAACATCGTACAGATAAGCGCCGTCCGCTTTTTCGATAAACAGTGGAGTGCCGCCCACGCCAGTAAAGGCGCGAACAGGGGAGTTCACACCGCCAGGGATCAGCTCGCGCGCTGCGCTGTAAAGATTTTCAGACTTACTCATGGAGGGTTCCTGATTCGTAGAAAAAGTGAATGGCTGCTATTCTATGTTATTCATAACAAGTTAAATACTCGTCAAACATCAGGCTGCTTGTACTGGTGCAATCCTGATTTCTTAGAGTATAAAAGTTTTGTGCATTTGAAACATTACGCTTTGCAAAGGATTTTCATGGAACGTGCGAGTAAAATGCCGTCATCTTATTTGTATGACCAATAAGTGATCATTGGATGAAAACTGATACTCCCTCTTTAGAAACACCGCAGGCCGCGCGCCTGCGACGCAGACAACTGATTCGCCAACTTCTTGAGCGCGATAAAACCCCGTTAGCCATTTTGTTTATGGCGGCAGTCGTCGGCACGCTTGTCGGGCTGGCTGCGGTTGCTTTTGACAAAGGTGTCGCCTGGTTGCAGAACCAGCGTATGGGGGCGCTGGTACATACTGCTGATAATTATCCGCTTCTGTTAACTGTCGCTTTTCTCTGTTCGGCGGTGCTGGCGATGTTCGGCTACTTTTTGGTGCGCAAATACGCGCCGGAAGCAGGTGGTTCGGGGATCCCGGAAATTGAAGGGGCGCTGGAAGATCAACGTCCCGTTCGCTGGTGGCGTGTGTTGCCGGTGAAATTCTTTGGCGGGCTGGGGACACTCGGCGGAGGCATGGTGCTGGGCCGCGAAGGGCCAACCGTACAGATCGGCGGCAATATCGGTCGCATGGTGCTTGATATTTTCCGCCTGAAAGGTGATGAAGCTCGCCATACGCTGTTGGCAACCGGTGCGGCGGCGGGTCTGGCGGCGGCCTTTAACGCGCCGCTAGCGGGTATTTTGTTTATTATCGAAGAGATGCGTCCGCAGTTTCGCTATACGTTAATTTCGATTAAAGCGGTATTTATTGGCGTCATTATGTCGACCATTATGTACCGGATTTTTAATCATGAAGTTGCATTGATTGACGTCGGTAAACTTTCTGACGCGCCGCTTAATACGCTGTGGCTTTATCTGATCCTCGGTATTATTTTTGGCATTTTCGGCCCTATTTTTAATAAATGGGTGCTGGGGATGCAGGATTTGCTGCACCGTGTGCACGGCGGCAATATTACCAAATGGGTATTGATGGGCGGTGCAATTGGCGGTCTGTGTGGATTGCTGGGGTTTGTGGCACCAGCAACGTCGGGCGGCGGCTTTAACCTGATTCCTATCGCTACCGCAGGGAATTTCAGCATGGGAATGCTGGTGTTTATCTTCGTCGCGCGGGTCATTACCACCTTACTCTGTTTCTCTTCCGGCGCGCCGGGCGGTATTTTTGCCCCTATGCTGGCGCTGGGTACTGTGCTGGGAACCGCTTTCGGAATGGTTGCCGTTGAGCTGTTTCCGCAATATCACCTTGAAGCAGGCACTTTTGCTATTGCCGGAATGGGGGCGTTACTGGCGGCATCTATTCGCGCGCCGTTAACGGGAATCATTCTGGTTCTGGAAATGACCGATAACTACCAGCTCATTTTGCCAATGATTATTACCGGTCTTGGCGCAACACTATTGGCACAATTTACCGGCGGGAAACCGCTATACTCGGCGATTCTTGCGCGCACGCTGGCAAAACAGGAAGCTGAGCAACTGGCGCGAAGCAAGGCCGCATCAGCCAGCGAGAATACTTGAACGAAATACCAGGGTATTAGATAATGGCGATTATTATTGGGTTAGAATTTGCCCAATTGCCGATGTCGTTTGGAGCAAAATATGAGTGATGACGTAGCACTGCCGCTGGAGTTTACCGACGCAGCAGCCAACAAAGTTAAAAGCCTGATCGCTGACGAAGATAACCCGAATCTGAAATTACGCGTGTATATCACCGGTGGCGGTTGCAGCGGCTTCCAGTATGGTTTCACCTTTGATGATCAGGTGAACGAAGGCGATATGACCATCGAAAAACAGGGCGTTGGCCTGGTGGTTGATCCGATGAGCCTGCAATATCTGGTCGGCGGTTCCGTTGACTATACCGAAGGTCTGGAAGGTTCTCGTTTCATCGTGACCAACCCGAACGCGAAAAGCACCTGCGGTTGCGGTTCTTCCTTTAGCATCTAATCTGTTGTTCATGTGCCGGATAAACTATCCGGCACATCTTCTCTCTTCAACGCCCATTCTCATCCAGCGCAAACGTCGGTAGCTTAAGATGCCAACGAATAGCCGCCAGTCGAATCAATAGCGTCACGACCATGCCCATCATACTGGCTGTTTCCAGTGGTACGGAAAATGTGTAATAAGCCGTAGCGTGGACAATACCGCCGATAATACAGGCAGTTGCGTAGATTTCTGTACGTAAAATCATGGGGATTTCGCGGGCCAGTACATCACGAATGATCCCGCCGCCAACGCCAGTAATGACGCCCATACAAACCGCGATTAACGGACCGGCTTCCGCATTAAAGGCTTTATTCACGCCAATGCCGACAAACACCGCCAGACCAACGGCGTCCAGCACCGGCAACATCCATTTTGGTAAGCGTCTTGGCTGGCGCACCAGCACGATGGTCAGCATGCTGGTTACCATTGCAACGACCAGAACGGTGGGATCTTTCACCCAAAATACCGGGCCGTGATCCAGCGCCATGTCGCGAATTGTTCCGCCGCCTACTGCGGTAACCACGCCCAGTACCAGAACACCAAAAGGGTCCATACGCAATTTTCCGGCTAACAAAACACCGGAGATGGCAAATACCGCTGTGCCGACTATATCCAGCCAATAGACGAGCATTGTTCAATCCCCACTGAGCACCTGAAAAGGTCAGGCGCTAATCTACCTGTGAAAGCGCATTACAGAGCTGTTGTGCAGCGAGGATAATACGTGGGCTTGCACGTTCAAACCAGTCACTCGTGAGAGGAATAACGGGAATTTTGAGCTGTTCACCCCAGTATTGTTTGATTTTAGGAATTTGGTCCGGTCCGCCTGTAATGACAATCGCCTGTGGCGAGCGTGCTAACACCTGTTCGCGGCTAACTTGCGGCCAGGGAACCCGGCTGTCTTTAAAGATGTTTTCTCCGCCACAAACTTCGAGTACCTGGTTTTGAATCGACTCTTTTCCACTGGTAAATGGCGGATTAATGCCGAATTGCAGAAAAACACGTTTTTTAGGTTTATCAGCATATTGCGCTTTCAATTGCGCGTACTGATCCAGCAGGGATTGCGCGGCTTGTTCGGCCTTGTCTGGTTGCGGACTCCAGGGGGCCAGTTGACGTAACGCATTGGCAATTTGTTCAATGCTTGTCGCATCGACCCACATCACTTTTATTCCCAGCGAAGCCAGCTGGTCAACCTGCCGCTCGGCATTACCTCCACGCCAGGCAATCACCAGATCGGGTTTCAGCGCGACAATGCGTTCCAGATTCATCCCCTGCCAGGTGGAAACCTGCTCAATCTTTTGCGCTTGTGGAGGATAGTCGGAATAGCTGCTGACCCCAACCGGCGTGATCCCGGCGGCAAAGGCAAGTTCAGTGTTGGCGGGAGAAAGCGTGATGACGCGCGGCGCGGCGTTGAGCCACAGTGGCGCAAGAAAAGACAGGGCGACCAGCGCCCTGAACAGTGACTTAGCCATGTGCCAGTTTCTGCACCAGTGACTCAACCATCAGGCTGGACTGTTTAGCGGCAACAGCCAGGAACTCATCGAAGCTAAGATGAGACTGTTGATCGGCCACGTCGGAGATGGCGCGTACTACGACAAACGGGACGTTGAAATTGTGGCAGACATGGGCGATTGCCGTCGCTTCCATCTCTACAGCAATGGCCTGTGGGAAGTTGTGGCGGATTTTTGCCAGACCAACAGAACCGTTGATGAAAGCGTCGCCGCTAACAATCAGGCCACGTACAGCGTTAAGATTCAGTTCGGCAATGCAGGCCTCAGCGGCAGCGATCAGTTTATCGTCAGCTTTAAAGCCTGCCGGACAGCCTGGTAACTGACCGTATTCATAGCCAAATGCCGTGACATCCGCGTCGTGATAACGTGCTTCGTCCGAGACAACGATATCGCCCACTTTCAGCGTTGGTGCCAGGCCACCGGCAGAACCGGTGTTAATAATCACATCTGGCTTGCAGTGTTCCAACAGCAGAGTGGCACCCAGCGCCGCAGCGACTTTACCGATGCCCGATTTCAGAAGCGCAACCTCGGTTCCATTCAGTTGGCCGGTATAGATTTCGCAACCGCCGAGACTGATAGTTTGACGGTTTTCGATTTTGTCACGCAGCAGCGTAACTTCTTCTTCCATTGCACCAATGATGCCGATTTTCATAGATTTACTCGCGATAAGCCCGATTTGAAGGCATAGTTTACCATGCGCTTACGGGGAAGCGTATTTCTCACGCGGGAGAGGACATGGCACAGATTGATTTCCGAAAAAAAATAAACTGGCATCGTCGTTACCGTTCACCACAGGGCGTTAAAACCGAACATGAGATCCTGCGGATCTTCGAGAGCGATCGCGGGCGTATCATCAACTCTCCGGCAATTCGTCGTCTGCAACAAAAGACCCAGGTTTTTCCACTGGAGCGCAATGCCGCCGTGCGCACGCGTCTTACCCACTCGATGGAAGTCCAGCAGGTGGGGCGCTACATCGCCAAAGAAATTTTAAGCCGTCTGAAAGAGCTTAAATTGCTGGAAGCATACGGCCTGGATGAACTGACCGGCCCCTTTGAAAGCATTGTTGAGATGTCATGCCTTATGCACGATATCGGCAATCCGCCGTTTGGTCATTTTGGCGAAGCGGCGATAAATGACTGGTTTCGCCAACGTTTGCACCCGGAAGATGCCGAAAGCCAGCCTCTGACTGACGATCGCTGCAGCGTGGCAGCACTACGTTTACGGGACGGGGAAGAACCGCTTAACGAGCTGCGGCGCAAAATACGTCAGGACTTATGTCATTTTGAGGGGAATGCACAAGGCATTCGTCTGGTGCATACATTGATGCGGATGAATCTCACCTGGGCACAGGTTGGCGGTATTTTAAAATATACTCGTCCGGCGTGGTGGCGTGGTGAAACGCCTGAGACACATCACTATTTAATGAAAAAGCCGGGTTATTATCTTTCTGAGGAAGCCTATATTGCCCGGTTGCGTAAAGAACTTAATTTGGCGCTTTACAGTCGTTTTCCATTAACGTGGATTATGGAAGCTGCCGACGACATCTCCTATTGTGTGGCAGATCTTGAAGATGCGGTAGAGAAAAGAATATTTACCGTTGAGCAGCTTTATCATCATTTGCACGAGGCGTGGGGCCAGCATGAGAAAGGTTCGCTCTTTTCGCTGGTGGTTGAAAATGCCTGGGAAAAATCACGCTCAAATAGTTTAAGCCGCAGTACGGAAGATCAGTTTTTTATGTATTTACGGGTAAACACCCTAAATAAACTGGTACCCTACGCGGCACAACGATTTATTGATAATCTGCCTGCGATTTTCGCCGGAACGTTTAATCATGCATTATTGGAAGATGCCAGCGAATGCAGCGATCTTCTTAAGCTATATAAAAATGTCGCTGTAAAACATGTGTTTAGCCATCCAGATGTCGAGCAGCTTGAATTGCAGGGCTATCGGGTCATTAGCGGATTATTAGAGATTTATCGTCCTTTATTAAGCCTGTCGTTATCAGACTTTACTGAACTGGTAGAAAAAGAACGGGTGAAACGTTTCCCTATTGAATCGCGCTTATTCCACAAACTCTCGACGCGCCATCGGCTGGCCTATGTTGAGGCTGTCAGTAAATTACCGTCAGATTCTCCTGAGTTTCCGCTATGGGAATATTATTACCGTTGCCGCCTGCTGCAGGATTATATCAGCGGTATGACCGACCTCTATGCCTGGGATGAATACCGACGTCTGATGGCCGTAGAACAATAACCAGGCTTTTGTAAAGACGAACAATAAATTTTTACCTTTTGCAGAAACTTTAGTTCGGAACTTCGCGCTATAAAACGAATCTGAAGAACACAGCAATTTTGCGTTATCTGTTAATCGAGACTGAAATACATGAAAAAAACCACATTAGCACTGAGTGCACTGGCTCTGAGTTTAGGTTTGGCGTTATCTCCGCTCTCTGCAACGGCGGCTGAGACTTCTTCAGCAACGACAGCCCAGCAGATGCCAAGCCTTGCACCGATGCTCGAAAAGGTGATGCCTTCAGTGGTCAGCATTAACGTAGAAGGTAGCACAACCGTTAATACGCCGCGTATGCCGCGTAATTTCCAGCAGTTCTTCGGTGATGATTCTCCGTTCTGCCAGGAAGGTTCTCCGTTCCAGAGCTCTCCGTTCTGCCAGGGGGGCCAGGGCGGTAATGGCGGCGGCCAGCAACAGAAATTCATGGCGCTGGGTTCCGGCGTCATCATTGATGCCGATAAAGGCTATGTCGTCACCAACAACCACGTTGTTGATAACGCGACGGTGATTAAAGTCCAGCTGAGCGATGGTCGTAAGTTCGACGCGAAGATGGTTGGCAAAGATCCGCGCTCTGATATCGCGCTGATCCAGATCCAGAACCCGAAAAACCTGACCGCAATTAAGATGGCGGATTCTGATGCACTGCGCGTGGGTGATTACACCGTAGCGATTGGTAACCCATTTGGTCTGGGCGAGACGGTAACTTCCGGGATTGTCTCTGCGCTGGGGCGTAGCGGCCTGAATGCTGAAAACTACGAAAACTTCATCCAGACCGATGCAGCGATCAACCGTGGTAACTCCGGTGGTGCGTTGGTTAACCTGAACGGCGAACTGATCGGTATCAACACCGCGATCCTCGCACCGGACGGCGGAAACATCGGTATCGGTTTTGCTATCCCGAGCAACATGGTGAAAAACCTGACCTCGCAGATGGTGGAATACGGCCAGGTGAAACGCGGTGAGCTGGGTATTATGGGGACTGAGCTGAACTCCGAACTGGCGAAAGCGATGAAAGTTGACGCCCAGCGCGGTGCTTTCGTAAGCCAGGTTCTGCCTAACTCCTCCGCTGCAAAAGCGGGCATTAAAGCGGGTGATGTGATCACCTCACTGAACGGTAAGCCGATCAGCAGCTTTGCCGCACTGCGTGCTCAGGTGGGTACTATGCCGGTGGGCAGCAAACTGACCCTGGGCTTACTGCGCGACGGTAAGCAGGTTAACGTGAACCTGGAACTGCAGCAGAGCAGCCAGAATCAGGTTGATTCCAGCTCCATCTTCAACGGCATTGAAGGCGCTGAGATGAGCAACAAAGGCAAAGATCAGGGCGTGGTAGTGAACAACGTGAAAACGGGCACTCCGGCTGCGCAGATCGGCCTGAAAAAAGGTGATGTGATTATTGGCGCGAACCAGCAGGCAGTGAAAAACATCGCTGAACTGCGTAAAGTTCTCGACAGCAAACCGTCTGTGCTGGCACTGAACATTCAGCGCGGCGACAGCACCATCTACCTGTTAATGCAGTAATCTCCCTCAACCCCTTCCTGAATACGGGAAGGGGTTCTCCTTACAATCTGTGAACTTCGCCACAACTCCATACATCTTCATCATCCTTTGGGCATTTGCACAATGCCGTACGTTACGTACTTCCTTATGCTAAGCCGTGCATAACGGAGGACTTATGGCTGGCTGGCATCTTGATACCAAAATGGCGCAGGATATCGTGGCACGTACCATGCGCATCATCGATACCAATATCAACGTAATGGATGCCCGCGGGCGAATTATCGGCAGCGGCGATCGTGAGCGTATTGGTGAATTGTACGAAGGTGCATTGCTGGTACTTTCACAGGGACGAGTCGTCGATATCGATGACGCGGTGGCACGTCATCTGCACGGTGTGCGGCAAGGGATTAATCTACCGTTACGGCTGGAAGGTGAAATTGTCGGCGTAATTGGCCTGACAGGTGAACCAGAGAATCTGCGTAAATATGGCGAACTGGTCTGCATGACGGCTGAAATGATGCTGGAACAGTCGCGGTTGATGCACCTGTTGGCGCAGGATAGCCGTTTGCGGGAAGAACTGGTGATGAACCTGATTCAGGCTGAGGAGAATACTCCCGCACTTACGGAATGGGCGCAACGGCTGGGGATCGATCTCAATCAACCGCGAGTGGTGGCTATTGTTGAGGTCGATAGCGGTCAGCTTGGTGTGGACAGCGCAATGGCGGAGTTACAACAACTGCAAAACGCGCTGACTACGCCCGAGCGTAATAATCTGGTGGCGATTGTTTCGCTGACCGAAATGGTGGTGTTGAAACCGGCGTTGAACTCTTTTGGGCGCTGGGATGCAGAAGATCATCGTAAGCGAGTTGAACAACTGATTACCCGCATGAAAGAGTACGGCCAGCTGCGTTTTCGCGTTTCGCTGGGTAACTATTTTACCGGACCGGGCAGTATTGCCCGCTCTTATCGTACGGCGAAAACGACGATGGTGGTGGGTAAACAGCGAATGCCAGAAAGTCGCTGCTATTTTTATCAGGATCTGATGTTGCCTGTGTTACTCGACAGTTTGCGTGGCGACTGGCAGGCCAACGAACTGGCGCGACCGCTGGCGCGGCTGAAAGCGATGGACAATAACGGCTTGCTGCGACGAACGCTGGCGGCGTGGTTTCGCCACAATGTGCAACCGCTGGCTACGTCAAAGGCGCTGTTTATTCATCGTAATACTCTGGAGTATCGGCTTAATCGTATATCGGAACTGACCGGGCTGGATTTGGGCAATTTTGATGACAGGTTGCTGCTGTATGTCGCGTTGCAACTGGATGAAGAGCGGTAGGTCGATTACAAAATTACAGCCGGGTGAGACTTTACCCGGCCCACAGAATGGCATTATTTACGCGTTAGTTTTTCCAGATCGGCTTCAATCTCGCTGATCTTATTGGTTACAACTGACTCCAGGTGACGTAAGTCGTCGAGGATCTTACGCTTAAGATCAACTTCGCTGCGGTCACGCTGGCAGATTTGATCTAACTCATCAATGATATAGCGAAGATTAGGGCTAATCTCCTGTACTTCTTTATAACCCTGACCCACACCATCAGCGACCACCGTTTTACGCTGACGCGGATATTTAAACTTCACGCTCTTGGCGAAAAACTCGCCTTTGTCTTTCTGGAAATAGATTTTCAGAATATCGTTGTTGGCTTCCTGCCGGAGGCTGTAACGATCAATTTCTTCAGGATTGGTAATACCCAGACTTTTCAGATTGTCGTACATAGCGTTACCTCAAAATGAGTCAGTAAATTGTGCTTATTTTAGCATTTGGCCTGGCCCGCCCGGCTCGACTGTGATCGCAGAAAGCCTTTTTCTTCCAGACTTCTATCATGGCGTAAAAATCAAAAAATTACCTGCTTTATTGTGGCGATATTCCATGGGATGGATTAGCACATTTATCTTTGTTTTGCGAATTACATGACAGTCCGAAACAAGCTGAAAAAGTATTTAAAAAAGGGGAAGAAGAATGAGTAGGACGAATTATTCTGAACCAGAAAGCAATCGGGCAGCGTCGTGCTGCCCGTGTGCATACTTTTAGTCGATGGTACGCAGCAGTTCGTTAATGCCGACTTTGCCGCGAGTTTTCGCGTCAACTTTCTTAACGATAACCGCACAGTAAAGACTGTATTTGCCATCTTTCGACGGCAGATTGCCTGAAACAACCACAGATCCCGCCGGAACGCGACCGTAGTGGATTTCGCCGGTTTCACGGTCGTAAATACGGGTGCTCTGACCAATGTATACGCCCATAGAGATGACGGAACCTTCTTCGACAATCACCCCTTCAACCACTTCAGAGCGCGCGCCGATGAAGCAGTTATCTTCAATAATGGTCGGGTTAGCCTGCAGCGGCTCCAGCACGCCGCCGATACCCACGCCACCGGAAAGGTGGACGTTTTTACCAATCTGCGCACAGGAACCGACGGTCGCCCAGGTATCAACCATCGTGCCTTCATCAACATATGCGCCGATGTTGACGTAAGACGGCATCAGCACGGTGTTACGGGCAATGAACGCGCCCTGACGCACTGCCGCTGGTGGCACGACGCGGAAGCCTTCTTTCTGGAAGCGTGCTTCATCGTAGTTAGCGAATTTCATCGGCACTTTGTCGAAGTAGCGGCTTTCTGCCCCTTCGATCACCTGATTATCATTAATACGGAAAGAGAGCAGCACCGCTTTTTTCAACCACTGATGCGTCACCCACTGACCGTCAATTTTTTCCGCTACACGCAGTGCGCCGGAATCCAGCAGGGCGATCACCTGATTTACCGCTTCGCGGGTAACGGTGTCTGCATTGGCTGGCGTGATCTCGGCACGGCGTTCAAAAGCGGTTTCAATAATGTTCTGTAACTGCTGCATTGTTAAACTCTTTTCATATCAGTAAACACATCACCCTTTATCGTTTGGATTGAGGGCCTCTGTCAACCGCTGATGCACTTCCTGCTGCAACTCGTTATTAAGCGCACGCCGGTCAGCGGTGGCAATTATGAATAAATCTTCTACTCGCTCGCCAATGGTTGTAATTCGGGCGCCATGAAGCGAAATTCCCAGATCGGCAAAAATTTTCCCGACTCTCGCCAGCAGTCCTGGCTGGTCGAGCGCGATAAGCTCAAGGAACGATTTGCGGTCGGTATGGGTTGGCAAAAACGTCACTTCGGTTTCAACAGTAAAGTGACGTAGTTTAGCCGGTTGACGACGCGGCTGTGGTGGCTGCCAGCTACTTTGTGTCAGTACTTGCTCCAGACCAAACCGAATAACCTCATGACGATCTGCGGATAGCGGGCTGCCATCGGGTTCCAGCACGATGAAGGTATCCATCGCCATACCGTCGCGAGTGGTGAAAATTTGTGCGTCGTGAACACTTAAATTGCGGCGGTCTAATTCGGCACAGACGGCGGCAAACAGATAGGGGCGGTCCGGGCTCCAGATAAAAATCTCGGTGCCTCCACGCGTAGCCTGCGGACTAAGCAATACCAGCGGTTTGCTTAAATCATGCTGTAATAAATGGCGCGCATGCCAGGCCAGTTGATTTGGGCTATGGCGGACAAAATAGTTAGCACGACAGCGTGACCAAATTTGGTGCAGCGCCTCTTCGTCGATGTTATCCATGCGCAGTAGTGCCAGCGCCTGGAGTTGGTGATGGCGAACCCGTTCGCGCATATCCGGCGTGTTTTGCATTCCGCGTCGTAGCTGCTTTTCGGTGGCGAAATAGAGTTCGCGCAACAGACTTTGCTTCCAGCTATTCCACAGCGTTTCGTTGGTGGCGCATATATCGGCCACTGTCAGGCATACCAGATAACGAAGTCGGTTTTCTGTTTGCACTTCTTCGGCAAACTGCTTGATCACTTCCGGGTCCTGAATATCGCGGCGTTGGGCGGTCACCGACATCAACAGGTGCTGGCGAACCAGCCACGCCACCAGCTGTGTTTCGCGCGAGTTAAGCCCGTGGAGTTCGGCAAAATGCACCACGTCTTGTGCACCGAGAATGGAGTGGTCGCCGCCACGCCCTTTGGCGATATCGTGAAACAGCGCGGCGATGAAAATCAGCTCAGTTGACGGCAGGCGCGGCCAGACGTCCACACACAACGGATGGCGCTGGCGTGTTTCTTCACTGGCAAAACTCTCCAGTTTCAGCATCACGCGAATAGTATGTTCATCCACCGTGTAGGCGTGGAACAGGTCAAACTGCATCTGCCCGACGATATGCGACCATTGGGGCATATACGCGCCGAGCACGCTATGACGATGCATCGGTAATAGTCCGCGACGCACCGCACCAGGGTGACGCAGAATGCTCAAAAACAGTTTTCGCGCTTCCGGAATATTACACAGCGGTTGTTGCAAATGGCGACGGGCGTGGCGTAACTGGCGCAGCGTGGTAGAGTAAATGCCAGTGATCGCACTGTTGCGCACCATGGTGTAGAACATACGCAAGATGGCTTCCGGCTGGCGCATAAATAGTGTTTCATCACGCAGGTCGATCAGCGTACCGCGTAGCTGAAACTCATCGTCGATTGGACGTGGTTTTTCGTCGGCGGGCAGGGCGAGGATGGCTTCATCGAACAGTTGCAGCAGCATCTGGTTGAGTTCGCTGACGCGGCGTGTAACGCGGAAGTAATCCTTCATCATCCGCTCGACCGGTTCGTTACCTTCGCCACTGTAATTCAAACGCTGGGCGACGCTAAGCTGGCGATCGAATAACAGGCGATTATCGTAACGGCTGACGACAAGATGCAGGGCAAAGCGAATACGCCACAATATATGCAGACATTCGTTTAATTCCGCTCGCTCCGCTGAGGTTAAGAAGCCAAACCCGACCATTTCATCCAACGATGTTGCGCCAAAATGACGGCGGGCCACCCATTGCAGCGTGTGGATATCGCGCAAGCCGCCGGGGCTACTTTTGATGTCTGGCTCAAGGTTGTAGCTGGTGCCGTGGTAACGCTGATGGCGTTGGTTCTGTTCTTCAACTTTCGCTGCGTAGAACTTGTCGGAAGGCCAGAATCCTTCGCTGAAAATATGTTTTTGCAGTTCGAGGAACAGCGCAACATCGCCAATTAATAAGCGGGATTCGATTAAATTGGTGGCGACGGTTAAATCCGATAACCCTTCCAGCATGCACTCTTCAAGCGTGCGCACGCTATGACCGACTTCCAGCTTCACATCCCAGAGCAGCGTTAACAGCTCGCCCACTTTTTGCGCCTGATCATCCGGGAGCTTTTTACGGCTTAAAATCAGTAAATCGATGTCGGAAAGTGGATGCAGCTCGCCACGACCATAACCACCGACGGCAACCAATGCCAGGTCGGCAATCTGGCTGAATCCCGCTTCAATCCATAATCGTTGCAGGAGCTGGTCTATGAACTCGGTACGTGCCTCAATCAACTGTTCTGCGGAGATCCCATTGTCAAAGGCATCACCCAGCCAACGCTGGAAAGTATCGATATGGGCTTTTATCCCACAGACGGTTAATTCATCACGGGGCCAGGCGCATGGATTTTGCGGTTGACCGGGCAGGGTGGGGAGAGCGGTGTTTGCGTACTGTTCTGGAAGGGTATTCATTGTGCGCCACCCATAAGATTAAATTATCGCATTAAAAAAGCCGGCATTCGCCGGCTTCATCTTATTCGTCGTGCGAGATTATCGCCGGGATGGTGTCATCCTTGCGTAGCGTCAAAATTTCGCAGCCGTTATCAGTCACCACAATAGTATGCTCGTATTGTGCAGACAAGCTGCGATCTTTGGTTTTTACCGTCCAGCCATCTTTCATGGTGCGGATCTCTTTTTTACCCGCGTTGACCATTGGCTCGATGGTGAAGGTCATCCCCGGTTTCAGCACGACGTTGGTTTCACGGGAGTCATAGTGCAGCACCTGCGGTTCTTCATGGAAGCCGCGACCAATACCGTGTCCACAATATTCACGAACGACGGAGAAGCCTTCTGCTTCGACAAACTTCTGAATTGCCGCACCGATTTCGCGCAGATTAATGCCAGGTTTTACCATGCGCAGCGCCAGGTACAGGCTTTCTTGCGTGATGCGGCACAGACGTTCGCCCATGATGGTCGGCTTACCGACGATAAACATTTTCGAGGTATCGCCGTGGAAACCATCTTTGATTACGGTGACATCAATGTTAACGATATCGCCATCTTTCAGCAGCTTGGCGTCGTCCGGGATACCGTGGCACACCACTTCATTAATAGAAATGCAAACGGATTTCGGATAGCCGTGATAGCCGAGGCAGGCAGAAACCGCGTGTTGTTCATTAACAATGTAATCATTACAGATGCGATCCAGCTCGCCGGTGCTGACGCCCGGTTTAACATACGGTTCGATCATCTCCAGCACTTCGGCAGCCAGTCGGCCAGCGACGCGCATTTTTTCGATATCTTCTGGGGTCTTGATTGAGATAGCCATTAATTCTGTCCATCAGCGTCGGTGATACCGACAATATATATGTAAGTGCCGTCAATGGTATCACACCCGGGCAAATTGAGAATCATTCTGAATTTCGCCAAACGTGCCACTGAAGGTTTTCTATAATAGAAAATTCAACGTCTGATGCTGTACACAGCGCCAACAATTATTGGTGTCCGCGACGTATTTGTGGTATAAAGCGCGCCGGACTTCCGATCCATTTCGTATACACAGACTGGACGGAAGCGACAATCTCACTTTGTGTAACAACACACACGTATCGACACATATTCCGGGGTGCCCTTTGGGGTCGGTAATATGGGATACGTGGAGGCATAACCCCAACTTTTATATAGAGGTTTTAATCATGGCAACTGTTTCCATGCGCGACATGCTCAAGGCTGGTGTTCACTTCGGTCACCAGACCCGTTACTGGAACCCGAAAATGAAGCCGTTCATCTTCGGTGCGCGTAACAAAGTTCACATCATCAACCTTGAGAAAACTGTACCGATGTTCAACGAAGCTCTGGCTGAACTGAACAAGATTGCTTCTCGCAAAGGTAAAATCCTTTTCGTTGGTACTAAACGCGCTGCAAGCGAAGCGGTGAAAGACGCTGCTCTGAGCTGCGACCAGTTCTTCGTGAACCATCGCTGGCTGGGCGGTATGCTGACTAACTGGAAAACCGTTCGTCAGTCCATCAAACGTCTGAAAGACCTGGAAACTCAGTCTCAGGACGGTACTTTCGACAAGCTGACCAAGAAAGAAGCGCTGATGCGCACTCGTGAGCTGGAGAAACTGGAAAACAGCCTGGGCGGTATCAAAGACATGGGCGGTCTGCCGGACGCTCTGTTTGTAATCGATGCTGACCACGAACACATTGCTATCAAAGAAGCAAACAACCTGGGTATTCCGGTATTTGCTATCGTTGATACCAACTCTGATCCGGACGGTGTTGACTTCGTTATCCCGGGTAACGACGACGCAATCCGTGCTGTGACCCTGTACCTGGGCGCTGTTGCTGCAACCGTACGTGAAGGCCGTTCTCAGGATCTGGCTTCCCAGGCGGAAGAAAGCTTCGTAGAAGCTGAGTAATAAGGCTTGATAACTCCCCCAAAATAGTTCGAGTTGCAGAAAGGCGGCAAGCTCGAGAATTCCCGGGAGCTTACATCAGTAAGTGACCGGGATGAGCGAGCGAAGACAACGCATCTGCGGCGCGAAATATGAAGGGGGAGAGCCCTTATAGACCAGGTAGTACACGTTTGGTTAGGGGGCCTGCATATGGCCCCCTTTTTCACTTTTATATCTGTGCGGTTTAATGCCGGGCAGATCACATCTCCGAGGATTTTAGAATGGCTGAAATTACCGCATCCCTGGTAAAAGAGCTGCGTGAGCGTACTGGCGCAGGCATGATGGATTGCAAAAAAGCACTGACTGAAGCTAACGGCGACATCGAGCTGGCAATCGAAAACATGCGTAAGTCCGGTGCTATTAAAGCAGCGAAAAAAGCAGGCAACGTTGCTGCTGACGGCGTGATCAAAACCAAAATCGACGGCAACTACGGCATCATTCTGGAAGTTAACTGCCAGACTGACTTCGTTGCAAAAGACGCTGGTTTCCAGGCGTTCGCAGACAAAGTTCTGGACGCAGCTGTTGCTGGCAAAATCACTGACGTTGAAGTTCTGAAAGCACAGTTCGAAGAAGAACGTGTTGCGCTGGTAGCGAAAATTGGTGAAAACATCAACATTCGCCGCGTTGCTGCGCTGGAAGGCGACGTTCTGGGTTCTTATCAGCACGGTGCGCGTATCGGCGTTCTGGTTGCTGCTAAAGGCGCTGACGAAGAGCTGGTTAAACACATCGCTATGCACGTTGCTGCAAGCAAGCCAGAATTCATCAAACCGGAAGACGTATCCGCTGAAGTGGTAGAAAAAGAATACCAGGTACAGCTGGATATCGCGATGCAGTCTGGTAAGCCGAAAGAAATCGCAGAGAAAATGGTTGAAGGCCGCATGAAGAAATTCACCGGCGAAGTTTCTCTGACCGGTCAGCCGTTCGTTATGGAACCAAGCAAAACTGTTGGTCAGCTGCTGAAAGAGCATAACGCTGAAGTGACTGGCTTCATCCGCTTCGAAGTGGGTGAAGGCATCGAGAAAGTTGAGACTGATTTTGCAGCAGAAGTTGCTGCAATGTCCAAGCAGTCTTAATTATCGAAAAGGAGCCGCCTGAGGGCGGCTTCTTTTTGTGCCCATCTTGTAAATTCAGCTAACCCTTGTGGGGCTGCGCTGAAAAGCGACGTAAAATGTCGCCGGTATTAATTCATTTCAATCGTTGACAGTCTCAGGAAAGAAACATGGCTACCAATGCAAAACCCGTCTATAAACGCATTCTGCTTAAGTTGAGTGGCGAAGCTCTGCAGGGCACTGAAGGCTTCGGTATTGATGCAAGCATACTGGATCGCATGGCTCAGGAAATCAAAGAACTGGTTGAACTGGGTATTCAGGTTGGTGTGGTGATTGGTGGGGGTAACCTGTTCCGTGGCGCTGGTCTGGCGAAAGCGGGTATGAACCGCGTTGTGGGCGACCACATGGGGATGCTGGCGACCGTAATGAACGGCCTGGCAATGCGTGATGCACTGCACCGCGCCTATGTGAACGCTCGTCTGATGTCCGCTATTCCATTGAATGGCGTGTGCGACAGCTACAGCTGGGCAGAAGCTATCAGCCTGTTGCGCAACAACCGTGTGGTGATCCTCTCCGCCGGTACAGGTAACCCGTTCTTTACCACCGACTCAGCAGCTTGCCTGCGTGGTATCGAAATTGAAGCCGATGTGGTGCTGAAAGCAACCAAAGTTGACGGCGTGTTTACCGCTGATCCGGCGAAAGATCCAACCGCAACCATGTACGAGCAACTGACTTACAGCGAAGTGCTCGAAAAAGAGCTGAAAGTCATGGACCTGGCGGCCTTCACGCTGGCTCGTGACCATAAATTACCGATTCGTGTTTTCAACATGAACAAACCGGGTGCGCTGCGCCGTGTGGTAATGGGTGAAAAAGAAGGGACTTTAATCACGGAATAATTCCCGTGATGGATAAATAAGGGTAAGATTCCTCGTAAGTATCGCGGGGGCGTAAGTCTGGTTATAAGGCGTTATTGTTGCAGGCAGTTTGGTCACGGCCAGCGCGCAGCAACCGGAGCGTACACAAGTGCGTGAGGATGGCGAGCACTGCCCGGGGCCAAAATGGCAAATAAAATAGCCTAATAATCCAGACGATTACCCGTAATATGTTTAATCAGGGCTATACTTAGCACACTTCCACTGTGTGTGACTGTCTGGTCTGACTGAGACAAGTTTTCAAGGATTCGTAACGTGATTAGCGATATCAGAAAAGATGCTGAAGTACGCATGGACAAATGCGTAGAAGCGTTCAAAACCCAAATCAGCAAAATACGCACGGGTCGTGCTTCTCCCAGCCTGCTGGATGGCATTGTCGTGGAATATTACGGCACGCCGACGCCGCTGCGTCAGCTGGCAAGCGTAACGGTAGAAGATTCCCGTACTCTGAAAATCAACGTGTTTGATCGTTCAATGTCTCCGGCCGTTGAAAAAGCGATTATGGCGTCCGATCTTGGCCTGAACCCGAACTCTGCGGGTAGCGACATCCGTGTTCCGCTGCCGCCGCTGACGGAAGAACGTCGTAAAGATCTGACCAAAATCGTTCGTGGTGAAGCAGAACAAGCGCGTGTTGCAGTACGTAACGTGCGTCGTGACGCGAACGACAAAGTGAAAGCACTGTTGAAAGATAAAGAGATCAGCGAAGACGACGATCGCCGTTCTCAGGACGATGTACAGAAACTGACTGATGCTGCAATCAAGAAAATTGAAGCGGCGCTGGCAGACAAAGAAGCAGAACTGATGCAGTTCTGATTTCTTGAACGACAAAAACGCCGCTCAGTAGATCCTTGCGGATCGGCTGGCGGCGTTTTGCTTTTTATTCTGTCTCAACTCTGGATGTTTCATGAAGCAACTCACCATTCTGGGCTCGACCGGCTCGATTGGTTGCAGCACGCTGGACGTGGTGCGCCATAATCCCGAACACTTCCGCGTAGTTGCGCTGGTGGCAGGCAAAAATGTCACTCGCATGGTAGAACAGTGCCTGGAATTCTCTCCCCGCTATGCCGTAATGGACGATGAAGCGAGTGCGAAACTTCTTAAAACGATGCTACAGCAACAGGGTAGCCGCACCGAAGTCTTAAGTGGGCAACAAGCCGCTTGCGATATGGCAGCGCTTGAGGATGTTGATCAGGTGATGGCAGCCATTGTTGGCGCTGCTGGGCTGTTACCTACGCTTGCTGCGATCCGCGCGGGTAAAACCATTTTGCTGGCCAATAAAGAATCACTGGTTACCTGCGGACGTCTGTTTATGGACGCCGTAAAGCAGAGCAAAGCGCAATTGTTACCGGTCGATAGCGAACATAACGCCATTTTTCAGAGTTTACCGCAACCTATCCAGCATAATCTGGGATACGCTGACCTTGAGCAAAATGGCGTGGTGTCCATTTTACTTACCGGGTCTGGTGGCCCTTTCCGTGAGACGCCATTGCGCGATTTGGCAACAATGACGCCCGATCAAGCCTGCCGTCATCCGAACTGGTCGATGGGACGTAAAATTTCCGTCGATTCGGCTACCATGATGAACAAAGGTCTGGAATACATTGAAGCGCGTTGGCTGTTTAACGCCAGCGCCAGCCAGATGGAAGTGCTGATTCACCCGCAGTCAGTGATTCACTCAATGGTGCGCTACCAGGACGGCAGTGTTCTGGCGCAGCTGGGTGAACCGGATATGCGTACGCCAATTGCCCACACCATGGCATGGCCGAATCGCGTGAACTCTGGCGTGAAGCCGCTCGATTTTTGCAAACTAAGTGCGTTGACATTTGCCGCACCGGATTATGATCGTTATCCATGCCTGAAACTGGCGATGGAGGCGTTCGAACAAGGCCAGGCAGCGACGACAACATTGAATGCCGCAAACGAAATCACCGTTGCTGCTTTCCTTGCGCAACAAATCCGCTTTACGGATATCGCCGCGTTGAATTTATCCGTACTGGAAAAAATGGATATGCGCGAACCACAATGTGTGGACGATGTGTTATCTGTTGATGCGAACGCGCGTGAAGTCGCCAGAAAAGAGGTGATGCGTCTCGCAAGCTGAGGATAATCCGGCTACAGAGAGTCGCGCTATTTGTTAGCGTAGGGCTTCAGTGATATAGTCTGCGCCATCTGATCGTAAGTAGTTGGCTTTATAAGGTCAGGTATGCCGTGGTTTTACACGGCTTTTTTTTGTATAGGCTTCAGTATTCCTGAGTACCGTAAACCCTGTCAGGGAATAAGAAACGCGTGATGTTGTCTGCTACTCAACCACTTAGCGAAAAATTGCCAGCGCATGGCTGTCGTCATGTTGCGATCATTATGGACGGCAATGGGCGCTGGGCAAAAAAGCAAGGGAAGATTCGTGCCTTTGGGCATAAAGCCGGGGCAAAATCCGTCCGCCGGGCTGTCTCTTTTGCGGCCAACAACGGTATTGAGGCGTTAACGCTGTATGCCTTTAGTAGTGAAAACTGGAACCGACCAGCGCAGGAAGTCAGTGCGTTAATGGAACTGTTTGTGTGGGCGCTTGATAGCGAAGTAAAGAGTCTGCACCGACATAACGTGCGTCTGCGTATTATTGGCGATACCAGTCGCTTTAACTCGCGTTTGCAAGAACGTATTCGTAAATCTGAAGCGCTAACAGCCGGGAATACCGGTCTGACGCTGAATATTGCGGCGAACTACGGTGGACGTTGGGATATAGTCCAGGGAGTCAGGCAACTGGCTGAAAAGGTGCAGCAAGGAAACCTGCAACCAGATCAGATAGATGAAGAGATGCTAAACCAGCATGTCTGTATGCATGAACTGGCCCCTGTAGATTTAGTAATTAGGACTGGGGGGGAGCATCGCATTAGTAACTTTTTGCTTTGGCAAATTGCCTATGCCGAACTTTACTTTACAGATGTTCTCTGGCCCGATTTCGATGAACAAGACTTTGAAGGGGCGTTAAATGCCTTTGCTAATCGAGAGCGTCGTTTCGGCGGCACCGAGCCCGGTGATGAAACAGCCTGATGGGGGTCGCTTTTGCTGAAGTATCGCCTGATATCTGCTTTTGTGTTAATACCCGTCGTCATCGCGGCGTTGTTTCTGTTGCCGCCGGTGGGGTTCGCCATTGTAACGCTGGTGGTCTGCATGCTGGCAGCGTGGGAATGGGGACAGCTTAGCGGTTTTACCACTCGCTCGCAGCGAGTATGGTTGGCGGTGTTATGCGGGTTATTGTTGGCGCTGATGCTTTTTCTGTTGCCGGAATATCACCGAAATATTCATCAACCGCTGGTTGAAATCTCACTTTGGGCTTCGCTGGGTTGGTGGATTGTCGCGCTATTGCTGGTGCTGTTTTACCCTGGTTCCGCAGCAATCTGGCGTAACTCTAAAACATTGCGCATTATTTTTGGCGTGCTAACCATTGTTCCCTTCTTCTGGGGCATGCTGGCGTTACGGGCCTGGCACTACGACGAGAATCATTACAGTGGCGCAATATGGCTGCTCTATGTCATGATCCTGGTATGGGGCGCTGACTCTGGCGCATATATGTTTGGCAAATTGTTTGGTAAACATAAGCTGGCACCGAAGGTTTCTCCGGGTAAAACCTGGCAAGGCTTTATAGGTGGACTCGCGACCGCAGCAGTAATCTCATGGGGTTATGGCATGTGGGCGAATCTCGACGTCGCTCCCGTCACCTTACTCATTTGCTCTATTGTCGCAGCGTTAGCCTCAGTGCTCGGCGATCTGACCGAGAGTATGTTTAAGCGTGAAGCAGGAATTAAGGACAGCGGTCATTTAATTCCAGGACACGGTGGTATTTTAGATCGTATTGATAGCCTGACGGCTGCGGTACCGGTCTTTGCTTGCTTGTTGTTACTGGTATTCAGGACGCTTTAACGGAAGGTAATATGCTGAGTTTTCTCTGGGATTTGGCTTCGTTCATCGTTGCACTGGGTGTACTTATCACCGTGCATGAATTTGGTCATTTCTGGGTTGCCCGGCGTTGTGGTGTTCGCGTTGAGCGTTTCTCAATAGGGTTTGGTAAGGCGCTCTGGCGGCGAACTGATAAGCTCGGCACCGAATATGTTATCGCCCTGATCCCGCTGGGCGGTTATGTCAAAATGCTGGATGAGCGCGCAGAACCGGTCGTTCCGGAACTCCGCCACCATGCCTTCAATAATAAATCTGTCGGCCAACGAGCGGCGATTATTGCCGCAGGTCCGGTTGCAAACTTCATTTTTGCTATCTTTGCCTACTGGCTGGTTTTTATTATTGGTGTGCCTGGCGTACGTCCGGTGGTTGGCGAAATAGCAGCCAATTCGATAGCTGCAGAAGCACAAATTGCACCAGGTACGGAACTAAAAGCCGTAGATGGTATCGAAACGCCTGATTGGGATGCCGTGCGTTTGCAGTTGGTCGATAAAATTGGCGATGAAAGCACCACCATTACAGTAGCGCCATTTGGCAGCGACCAACGGCGGGATGTAAAGCTCGATTTACGTCACTGGACGTTTGAGCCTGATAAAGAAGATCCGGTAACTTCGCTGGGGATTCGTCCTCGTGGGCCGCAAATTGAATCTGTACTGGAAAATGTGCAGCCAAACTCGGCGGCAAGCAAGGCAGGTTTGCAAGCAGGCGACAGGATCGTTAAAGTCGATGGTCAGCCCTTAACGCAGTGGGTGACCTTTGTGATGCTTGTCCGGGATAACCCGGGTAAATCCTTAGCGTTAGAAATCGAAAGGCAGGGGAGTCCCTTGTCTTTGACATTAATCCCGGAGAGTAAACCGGGTAATGGTAAAGCGATTGGTTTTGTCGGTATTGAGCCGAAAGTCATTCCTTTGCCAGATGAGTATAAAGTTGTACGCCAGTATGGGCCGTTCAACGCCATCGTCGAAGCCACGGACAAAACGTGGCAGCTGATGAAGCTGACGGTCAGTATGCTGGGAAAATTGATCACCGGTGATGTGAAACTGAACAACCTCAGTGGGCCGATCTCTATCGCCAAGGGGGCTGGGATGACAGCGGAACTCGGGGTTGTTTATTACCTGCCGTTTCTTGCGCTTATTAGCGTGAACTTAGGGATAATTAACCTGTTTCCGTTGCCCGTACTTGACGGGGGGCATCTGCTGTTCCTTGCGATCGAAAAGATCAAGGGCGGACCGGTATCCGAGCGGGTTCAAGACTTTTGTTATCGCATTGGCTCGATTCTGCTAGTGCTGTTAATGGGGCTTGCACTTTTCAATGATTTCTCTCGGTTATGAGAGTTAGTTAGGAAGAACGCATAATAACGATGGCGATGAAAAAGTTGCTCATAGCGTCGCTGCTGTTTAGCAGCGCCACCGTATACGGTGCTGAAGGGTTCGTAGTGAAAGATATTCATTTCGAAGGCCTTCAGCGTGTCGCCGTTGGTGCGGCCCTCCTCAGTATGCCGGTGCGCACAGGCGACACGGTTAATGATGAAGATATCAGTAATACCATTCGCGCTCTGTTTGCTACCGGCAACTTTGAGGATGTTCGCGTCCTTCGTGATGGTGATACCCTTCTGGTTCAGGTAAAAGAACGTCCGACCATTGCCAGCATTACTTTCTCCGGTAACAAATCGGTGAAAGATGACATGCTGAAGCAAAACCTCGAGGCTTCTGGCGTGCGTGTGGGCGAATCCCTCGATCGCACCACCATTGCCGATATCGAGAAAGGTCTGGAAGACTTCTACTACAGCGTCGGTAAATATAGCGCCAGCGTTAAAGCTGTCGTGACCCCGCTGCCGCGCAACCGTGTTGACCTAAAACTGGTGTTCCAGGAAGGTGTGTCAGCTGAAATCCAGCAAATTAACATTGTTGGTAACCATGCTTTCACCACCGACGAACTGATCTCTCATTTCCAACTGCGTGACGAAGTGCCGTGGTGGAACGTGGTAGGCGATCGTAAATACCAGAAACAGAAACTGGCAGGCGACCTTGAAACCCTGCGCAGTTACTATCTGGATCGCGGTTATGCCCGTTTCAACATCGACTCTACCCAGGTCAGTCTGACGCCAGATAAAAAAGGTATTTACGTCACGGTGAACATCACCGAAGGCGATCAGTACAAGCTTTCTGGCGTTGAAGTGAGCGGCAACCTTGCCGGGCACTCCGCTGAAATTGAGCAGCTGACTAAGATCGAGCCGGGCGAGCTGTATAACGGCACCAAAGTGACCAAAATGGAAGATGACATTAAAAAGCTTCTTGGTCGCTATGGTTATGCCTATCCGCGCGTACAGTCGATGCCTGAAATTAACGATGCTGACAAAACCGTTAAATTACGCGTGAACGTTGATGCGGGTAACCGTTTCTACGTGCGTAAGATCCGTTTTGAAGGTAACGATACCTCGAAAGATGCCGTCCTGCGTCGCGAAATGCGTCAGATGGAAGGTGCATGGCTGGGGAGCGATCTGGTCGATCAGGGTAAGGAGCGTCTGAATCGTCTGGGCTTCTTTGAAACTGTCGATACCGATACCCAACGTGTTCCGGGTAGCCCGGACCAGGTTGATGTAGTCTACAAGGTGAAAGAACGTAACACCGGTAGCTTCAACTTCGGGATTGGTTACGGTACTGAAAGTGGCGTGAGCTTCCAGGCTGGTGTGCAACAGGATAACTGGTTAGGTACGGGTTATGCTGTTGGTATCAACGGGACCAAAAACGATTACCAGACCTATGCTGAACTGTCGGTAACCAACCCGTACTTCACCGTAGATGGCGTAAGCCTCGGTGGTCGTCTCTTCTATAATGACTTCCAGGCAGATGACGCCGACCTGTCCGACTATACCAACAAGAGTTATGGTACAGACGTGACGTTGGGCTTCCCGATCAACGAATATAACTCGCTGCGTGCAGGTCTGGGTTATGTACATAACTCCCTGTCCAACATGCAGCCTCAGGTTGCGATGTGGCGTTATCTGTACTCTATGGGTGAACATCCGAGCACCTCTGATCAGGATAACAGCTTCAAAACGGACGACTTCACGTTCAACTATGGTTGGACCTATAACAAGCTTGACCGTGGTTACTTCCCGACAGATGGTTCACGTGTCAACCTGACCGGTAAAGTGACCATTCCGGGATCGGATAACGAATACTACAAAGTGACGTTAGACACGGCGACTTATGTGCCGATCGATGACGATCACAAATGGGTTGTTCTGGGTCGTACCCGCTGGGGTTATGGTGATGGTTTAGGCGGCAAAGAGATGCCGTTCTACGAGAACTTCTATGCCGGTGGTTCCAGCACCGTGCGTGGCTTCCAGTCCAATACCATTGGTCCGAAAGCAGTTTACTTCCCGCATCAGGCTAGTAATTATGATCCGGACTATGATTACGAATGTGCGACTCAGGACGGCGCGAAAGACCTGTGTAAATCGGATGATGCTGTAGGCGGTAACGCTATGGCGGTTGCCAGCCTCGAGTTCATCACCCCGACGCCGTTCATTAGCGACAAGTATGCTAACTCGGTTCGTACTTCCTTCTTCTGGGATATGGGTACCGTTTGGGATACAAACTGGGATTCCAGCCAATATTCTGGATATCCGGACTATAGTGATCCAAGCAATATCCGTATGTCTGCGGGTATCGCATTACAATGGATGTCCCCATTGGGGCCGTTGGTGTTCTCCTACGCCCAGCCGTTCAAAAAGTACGATGGAGACAAGGCAGAACAGTTCCAGTTTAACATCGGTAAAACCTGGTAAGTGTTCTCCACAAAGGAATGTAGTGGTAGTGTAGCGATGACTTTAGGCGATCAATATAAGATCGCCGGGCCACGCAAAGAACTGCACCCTCCGGTGCAAATGGGATGGTAAGGAGTTTATTGTGAAAAAGTGGTTATTAGCTGCAGGTCTCGGTTTAGCACTGGCAACTTCTGCTCAGGCGGCTGACAAAATTGCAATCGTCAATATGGGCAGCCTGTTCCAGCAGGTAGCGCAGAAAACCGGTGTTTCTAACACGCTGGAAAATGAGTTCAAAGGCCGTGCCAGCGAACTGCAGCGTATGGAAACCGATCTGCAGGCTAAAATGAAAAAACTGCAGTCCATGAAAGCGGGCAGCGATCGCACCAAACTGGAAAAAGACGTGATGGCTCAGCGCCAGACTTTTGCTCAGAAAGCGCAGGCTTTTGAGCAGGATCGCGCACGTCGTTCCAACGAAGAACGCGGCAAACTGGTTACTCGTATCCAGACTGCTGTGAAATCCGTTGCCAACAGCCAGGATATCGATCTGGTTGTTGATGCAAACGCCGTTGCTTACAACAGCAGCGATGTAAAAGACATCACTGCTGACGTACTGAAACAGGTTAAATAAGTAATGCCTTCAATTCGACTGGCTGATTTAGCGCAGCAGTTGGATGCAGAACTACACGGTGATGGCGATATCGTCATCACCGGCGTTGCGTCCATGCAATCTGCACAAACAGGTCACATCACGTTCATGGTTAACCCAAAATACCGTGAGCATTTAGGCTTGTGCCAGGCGTCCGCGGTTGTCATGACCCAGGACGATCTTCCTTTCGCGAAAAGTGCCGCGCTGGTAGTGAAGAATCCCTACCTGACTTACGCGCGCATGGCGCAAATTTTAGATACCACGCCGCAGCCCGCGCAGAACATTGCACCCAGTGCGGTGATCGACGCGACGGCGAAGCTGGGTAACAACGTATCGATTGGCGCTAACGCGGTGATTGAGTCCGGCGTTGAACTGGGCGATAACGTGATTATCGGTGCCGGTTGCTTCGTAGGTAAAAACAGCAAAATCGGTGCAGGTTCGCGTCTCTGGGCGAATGTAACCATTTACCATGAGATCCAGATCGGTCAGAATTGCCTGATCCAGTCCGGAACAGTGGTAGGCGCAGACGGCTTTGGTTATGCCAACGATCGTGGTAACTGGGTGAAGATCCCACAGATTGGTCGCGTAATTATTGGCGATCGCGTGGAGATCGGCGCATGTACTACCATCGATCGCGGCGCGCTGGATGACACTGTTATTGGCAATGGCGTGATCATTGATAACCAGTGCCAGATTGCACATAACGTCGTGATTGGCGACAATACGGCGGTTGCCGGTGGCGTCATTATGGCGGGCAGCCTGAAAATTGGTCGTTACTGCATGATCGGCGGAGCCAGCGTAATCAACGGGCATATGGAAATATGCGACAAAGTGACGGTTACGGGCATGGGTATGGTGATGCGTCCCATCACTGAACCAGGCGTCTATTCCTCAGGCATTCCGCTGCAACCCAACAAAGTCTGGCGCAAAACCGCTGCACTGGTGATGAACATTGATGACATGAACAAGCGTCTGAAATCGCTTGAGCGCAAGGTTAATCAACAAGACTAACGTTCCATCTTTTGTTCGCCAAACTTTACGGCCTGTCTCATTCTTACGATTGCGGCAGGCCGTGTTATTATTGTCGTTTCTTATATTTTGACAGGAAGAGTATCTTGACTACTAACACTCATACTCTGCAGATTGAAGAGATTTTAGAACTTCTGCCGCACCGTTTCCCGTTCTTACTGGTGGATCGCGTGCTGGATTTTGAAGAAGGTCGTTTTCTGCGCGCAGTAAAAAATGTCTCTGTCAATGAGCCATTCTTCCAGGGCCATTTCCCTGGAAAACCGATTTTCCCGGGTGTGCTGATTCTGGAAGCAATGGCACAGGCAACAGGTATTCTGGCGTTTAAAAGCGTAGGAAAACTGGAACCGGGTGAGCTGTACTACTTCGCTGGTATTGACGAAGCGCGCTTCAAGCGCCCGGTCGTGCCTGGCGATCAAATGATCATGGAAGTCACTTTCGAAAAAACGCGCCGCGGCCTGACCCGTTTTAAAGGGGTTGCTCTGGTCGACGGTAAAGTAGTTTGCGAAGCAACGATGATGTGTGCTCGTAGCCGGGAGGCCTGATACGTGATTGATAAATCCGCCTTTGTGCATCCAACCGCCATTGTGGAAGAGGGCGCGTCGATTGGCGCTAACGCTCACATTGGTCCTTTTTGTATCGTTGGACCCCATGTCGAAATTGGTGAGGGTACCGTACTGAAATCTCACGTTGTCGTGAATGGTCATACTAAAATTGGCCGCGATAATGAGATTTATCAGTTCGCCTCCATCGGCGAAGTTAACCAGGATCTGAAATATGCTGGCGAACCGACCCGCGTGGAAATCGGCGATCGTAACCGCATTCGCGAAAGCGTCACCATTCATCGTGGCACAGTCCAGGGCGGTGGATTGACGAAGGTGGGTAGCGACAACTTACTGATGATCAACGCGCACATTGCGCACGATTGTACGGTAGGTAACCGCTGTATTCTCGCCAACAACGCAACGCTGGCGGGTCACGTATCGGTTGACGACTTCGCGATCATCGGCGGCATGACCGCAGTCCATCAGTTCTGCATCATTGGTGCGCACGTGATGGTTGGCGGCTGCTCCGGTGTGGCGCAGGACGTCCCTCCTTATGTCATTGCGCAGGGTAACCACGCAACGCCGTTCGGTGTCAATATCGAAGGGCTGAAGCGCCGCGGATTCAGCCGTGAGGCGATTACCGCTATCCGCAATGCGTATAAGCTGATTTATCGTAGCGGTAAAACGCTCGATGAAGTGAAACCGGAAATTGCTGAACTGGCGGAAACATATCCGGAAGTGAAAGCCTTTACCGATTTCTTTGCACGCTCAACGCGCGGTCTGATTCGTTAATGACTGAACAGCGTCCATTAACGATTGCCCTGGTCGCCGGAGAAACCTCCGGCGATATCCTGGGGGCCGGTTTAATCCGCGCTCTGAAAGAACGTGTGCCCAACGCCCGCTTTGTTGGTGTTGCCGGGCCACGAATGCAGGCTGAAGGCTGCGAAGCCTGGTACGAAATGGAAGAACTGGCGGTGATGGGCATTGTTGAAGTGCTCGGTCGTCTGCGTCGCTTACTGCATATTCGTGCCGATCTGACAAAGCGTTTTGGCGAACTGAAGCCAGATGTTTTTGTTGGTATTGATGCGCCCGACTTCAATATTACTCTTGAAGGTAACCTCAAAAAGCAGGGTATCAAAACCATTCATTACGTCAGTCCGTCCGTCTGGGCGTGGCGACAGAAACGTGTTTTCAAAATAGGCAGAGCCACCGATCTGGTGCTCGCATTTCTGCCTTTCGAAAAAGCGTTTTATGACAAATACAACGTACCGTGCCGCTTTATCGGTCATACCATGGCTGATGCCATGCCATTAGATCCAGATAAAAATGGTGCCCGTGATGTGCTGGGGATCCCTCACGATGCCCACTGTCTGGCATTGTTGCCGGGCAGCCGTGGTGCGGAAGTCGAAATGCTTAGCGCCGATTTTCTGAAAACGGCCCAGCTTTTGCGCCAGACATATCCGGATCTCGAAATCGTGGTGCCGCTGGTGAATGCCAAACGCCGCGAGCAGTTTGAACGCATCAAAGCTGAAGTTGCGCCAGACCTGTCGGTTCATATGTTGGATGGGATGGGCCGTGAGGCGATGGTCGCCAGTGATGCGGCACTACTGGCGTCGGGGACGGCAGCCCTGGAGTGCATGCTGGCGAAATGCCCGATGGTGGTGGGGTATCGCATGAAGCCTTTCACTTTCTGGTTGGCGAAGCGTCTGGTGAAAACTGATTATGTCTCGCTGCCAAATCTGCTGGCGGGCAGAGAGTTAGTCAAAGAGTTATTGCAGGAAGAGTGTGAGCCGCAAAAACTGGCTGCGGCGCTGTTACCGCTGTTGGCGAACGGGAAAACCAGTCACGCGATGCACGATACCTTCCGTGAACTGCATCAGCAGATCCGCTGCAATGCCGATGAGCAGGCGGCACAAGCCGTTCTGGAGTTAGCACAATGATCGAATTTGTTTATCCGCACACGCAGCTGGTTGCGGGTGTGGATGAAGTCGGACGCGGGCCGTTAGTTGGCGCGGTCGTCACCGCTGCGGTGATCCTTGACCCGGCGCGCCCGATTGCCGGGCTGAATGATTCCAAAAAGCTGAGCGAAAAACGCCGTCTGGCGCTCTGCGAAGAGATCAAAGAGAAAGCGTTGAGCTGGAGTCTGGGCCGCGCGGAACCCCACGAAATCGACGAACTGAACATTCTTCATGCGACCATGCTGGCGATGCAGCGTGCCGTCGCTGGGCTGCATATTGCGCCGGAATATGTGTTGATTGATGGTAACCGCTGCCCGAAATTACCGATGCCTGCGATGGCTGTGGTGAAAGGCGATAGCCGCGTACCGGAAATCAGTGCCGCGTCTATCCTGGCGAAAGTGACGCGTGACGCCGAAATGGCGGCGCTGGATATTGTTTTCCCGCAATATGGTTTTGCCCAACACAAAGGGTATCCAACTGCTTTTCATCTGGAAAAACTGGCTGAATATGGCGCGACTGAACATCATCGTCGCAGCTTTGGGCCTGTCAAACGCGCACTGGGACTTGCGTCCTGATTCTTGTGTCGAGATTAAGTAAACCGGAATCTGAAGATGTCTGAACCACGTTTCGTACACCTGCGGGTGCACAGCGACTACTCGATGATCGATGGCCTGGCCAAAACCGCGCCGCTGGTAAAAAAGGCGGCGGCGTTAGGGATGCCAGCACTGGCGATCACCGATTTCACCAACCTTTGCGGTCTGGTGAAGTTCTACGGAGCGGGACATGGCGCAGGGATTAAGCCTATCGTCGGGGCAGATTTTAATGTCCAGTGCGACCTGCTGGGTGATGAGTTAACCCACCTGACGGTGCTGGCGGCGAACAATACCGGCTATCAGAATCTGACGTTGCTGATCTCAAAAGCGTATCAGCGCGGGTACGGTGCCGCTGGGCCGATCATCGATCGCGACTGGCTTATCGAATTAAACGAAGGGTTGATCCTTCTTTCCGGCGGGCGCATGGGCGACGTCGGACGCAGTCTTTTGCGTGGTAACAGCGCGCTGGTAGATGAGTGTGTCGCGTTTTATGAAGAACACTTCCCGGATCGCTATTTTCTCGAGCTGATCCGCACCGGCAGGCCGGACGAAGAAAGCTATCTGCACGCGGCGGTGGAACTGGCGGAAGCGCGCGGTTTGCCCGTCGTGGCGACCAACGACGTGCGCTTTATCGACAGCAGCGACTTTGACGCACACGAAATCCGCGTCGCGATCCACGACGGCTTTACCCTCGACGATCCTAAACGCCCGCGTAACTATTCGCCGCAGCAATATATGCGTAGCGAAGAGGAGATGTGCGAGCTGTTTGCCGACATCCCCGAAGCCCTTGCCAACACCGTTGAGATCGCCAAACGCTGTAACGTAACTGTGCGCCTTGGTGAATACTTCCTGCCGCAGTTCCCGACCGGGGACATGAGCACCGAAGATTATCTGGTCAAGCGTGCAAAAGAAGGCCTGGAAGAGCGTCTGGCCTTTTTATTCCCTGACGAGGAAGAACGTCTGAAGCGCCGCCCGGAATATGACGAGCGTCTGGAGACTGAACTTCAGGTTATCAACCAGATGGGCTTCCCGGGTTACTTCCTCATCGTTATGGAATTTATCCAGTGGTCGAAAGATAACGGCGTACCGGTAGGGCCAGGCCGTGGCTCCGGTGCGGGTTCACTGGTGGCCTACGCGCTGAAAATCACCGACCTCGATCCGCTGGAATTTGACCTGCTGTTCGAACGTTTCCTTAACCCGGAACGTGTCTCCATGCCTGACTTCGACGTTGACTTCTGTATGGAGAAACGCGACCAGGTTATCGAGCACGTAGCGGACATGTACGGTCGTGATGCGGTATCGCAGATTATCACCTTCGGTACGATGGCGGCGAAAGCGGTGATCCGCGACGTAGGCCGCGTGCTGGGGCATCCGTACGGCTTTGTCGACCGTATCTCGAAACTGATCCCGCCCGATCCGGGGATGACGCTGGCAAAAGCGTTTGAAGCCGAGCCGCAGCTGCCGGAAATCTACGAAGCGGATGAAGAAGTTAAGGCGCTGATCGACATGGCGCGCAAACTGGAAGGGGTCACCCGTAACGCCGGTAAGCACGCCGGTGGGGTGGTTATCGCACCGACCAAAATTACCGATTTTGCGCCGCTTTACTGCGATGAAGAGGGCAAACATCCGGTCACCCAGTTTGATAAAAGCGACGTTGAATACGCCGGGCTGGTGAAGTTCGACTTCCTCGGTTTGCGTACGCTCACCATCATCAACTGGGCGCTGGAGATGATCAACAAGCGGCGGGGGGAGAAAGGGGAGGCCCCCCCGGGGGATCGCCCTTTCATGCT